>Ga0268265_10000020_pt1 | contig 275575 bp, 222 predicted proteins | sample KBSSwiS52_FD_190355 | JGI IMG/M metagenome (GOLD analysis project Ga0268265, IMG submission 190355) | Switchgrass rhizosphere microbial communities from Kellogg Biological Station, Michigan, USA - KBS Switchgrass S5-2 (SPAdes) (version 2) | ecosystem: Host-associated > Plants > Roots >... | reverse complement strand
CTCGCGGCCGAACACCGGGTGCGGCTGGACGTGCACGGTGACCTCCAGGTCGCCGGGGCTGCCGCCGCGCTCGCCAGGGCTGCCTCGGCCGCGGACCTTGAGGCGCTGGCCGTCGGCCACCCCGGCCGGGATCCGGATCCGCTGCTCCCTGGCGCGCCGCCCGCTGCCCTGGCAGTCCGGGCAGGGGTGCTCGATGATCTGGCCGACGCCCCGGCACTCCCGGCACGGCTCGGACAGTGCGAACCCGCCCTGTGAGCGGGAGATCACCCCGAGCCCCCGGCAGGTCGGACAGGTCCGTGGCATCGTCCCCGGCCGGGAACCGAGGCCGTTGCACGTCGCGCAGGTCGCCGCACCCGGGATCCGGACCGTCGCCTCCAGGCCGGTCAGCGACTTCTCGAAGGCGATCGTGACCTCGGCCTCGATGTCCGCGCCGCGGCGGGGGCCGCGCCCGGGCGACGAGCGCTGGAACATGTCACCGAAGCCGCCGAGCAGGTCGTCGAGGTTGATCCCGCTCTGGTTGCCGAAGCCGCCGCCGTAACCGCCCTGCCCGCCGAAGCCCTGCCCGCCGAAGCCAGGGCCGGCACCCGGGCCACCCTGACCGGGGAAGCGCCCGGACTGGAACAGCGCCCGCGCCTCGTCGTACTCGCGCCGGCGGCGCTCGTCGGACAGGACGTCGTAGGCCTCGGAGACCTCCTTGAAGCGCGCCTCCGCCTTGGCGTCTCCCGGGTTCTTGTCCGGATGCAGCTCGCGGGCCAGCCTGCGGTAGGCCTTCTTGATATCCGCGGCCGGCGCGTCCTTGGGAACGCCGAGAGCGGCGTAGTAGTCCTTCTCGACCATGTCACGAACACTCACGGCGCCCCTCCTCTCTTCATAATCTCGTCATCCGGTCGACTGGCAAGCGACACCCCCTTGGGGAGAGCAGCGCCGCCCGGAGCGGGGCGACCTCGCACCTGGCCCGCCGTGGTCGCCGGTCGCCGACCGGCGACCACGGCCCAGGCGTCCGTCCTGCTCACCCGTCGGTGCTTGGGCTGCCGCCCCCCGGGCCGGGAACGCCGCCCGTGTCGCCCGGGACCGACCCGTTCGGCGCGGCGTCCGCCGCCGCCGGCGCGTCGGGCTCGTCGACCGGCTCGGCGACGGCTACCTGCGCCACGCGCAGGACCCGGCCGCCGTAGGAGTAGCCGGCCCGGAAGACCTCGACGCAGGTCGGCGCGCTGACGTCGCCGCGGTACGAGTGCATCAGCGCCTCGTGCCACATCGGGTCGAACTCGTCGCCGACGGTGCCGAACCGTTCCAGGCCGATCGACTCCAGCGCGGCCTCGAGCGACTCGGCGACCGCCTTGAAGGGGCCTTCCAGGTCGCCGTGGTCACGGGCTCGGCCGATGTCGTCGAGCGTGGGCAGTATCGCGCCGAGCGCCCGGCCGGTCGCCTGCTCGGCGATCAGCTGGCGGTCCCGCTCGACGCGGCGCCGGTAGTTGTCGTATTCGGCCTTCAGCCGCTGCAGGTCGGCGGTGCGCTCCTGCACCGCCCCGTTCAGCGAGTCGATGAGAGCCAGCATCTCGGCGTCCGGGGCGCCGGCGCCGGGCCCGCCGCCGACGGCCGAAGCCGCCGCCGGGGGGCTACCGGCACCGGCACTCGCCTGGGCACGGACCTCACCGCTGGTGGGGTCGATGCGCCGACGGTCCCGGACCACGACAGGAGGCTCCTCGTCTCGCCCAGCGGCCCGGCCCGCGTCGTGGGCAGAGCTCACTGCTTGCCCTCCTCGTCGACGATCTCGGCGTCGACCACGTCGTCGTCGGCCGGGCTGCCTGCCCCGGCCCCGGCCGCCGCGCCGCTCGCCTGCGCCTGCTCGTACATCGACTGGCCCATCGCGGTGCTGGCCTTGCCGAGCTCCTCGGTGGCCGTCCGGATCGCGGCGATGTCGGTGCCCGCGACGGCGCCGCGCAGGGTTCCGAGCTTTTCCTCGACGTCGGCCTTGATGGTGGCGTCGATCTTGTCGCCGTTCTCGGCCAGGAACCGCTCGGTGGAGTAGACCAGCGACTCGCCCTGGTTGCGGGTCTCGGCCTCGTCCCGGCGGGCCTTGTCCTCCTCGGCGTACTGCTCGGCGTCCCGGATCATCTTCTCGATGTCGTCCTTCGGCAGCGCGGAGCCGCCGGTGATCGTCATCGACTGCTCCTTGCCGGTGCCGAGGTCCTTTGCGGAGACGTGCACGATGCCGTTCGCGTCGATGTCGAAGGTGACCTCGATCTGCGGCACGTTGCGCGGCGCCGGGGGCAGGCCGGTCAGCTCGAACATGCCGAGCTTCTTGTTGTAGGCGGCCATCTCGCGCTCGCCCTGGAAGACCTGGATCTGCACGGACGGCTGGCTGTCCTCGGCCGTCGTGAAGATCTCCGAGCGCTTCGTCGGGATCGTGGTGTTGCGCTCGATGAGCTTGGTCATGATGCCGCCCTTGGTCTCGATGCCAAGCGACAGCGGGGTGACATCGAGCAGCAGGACGTCCTTGACCTCGCCCTTGAGCACGCCGGCCTGCAGGCTGGCGCCGACGGCGACGACCTCGTCCGGGTTGACACCCTTGTTCGGCTCCTTGCCGCCGGTCAGGTCGCGGACGACGTCGACGACGGCCGGCATCCGGGTGGAGCCGCCGACGAGCACGACGTGGTCGATCTGGCTGACCTTGATGCCAGCGTCCTTGACGGCCTGCTGGAACGGGATCTTGCAGCGGTCGATCAGGTCCTGCGTCATCCGCTGGAACTCGGCCCGGGTCAGCGTCACGTCCAGGTGCAGCGGGCCTTCGGCCGAGGCGGTGATGTAGGGCAGGTTGATCGAGGTCTGGGTCGACTGCGACAGCTCGATCTTGGCCTTCTCGGCGGCCTCGCGCAGCCGCTGCAGGGCCATCTTGTCCTTGCCCAGGTCGACGCCGTGCTGGCCCTGGAAGGTCTTGATCAGGTGGTCGGTGACCCGCTGGTCCCAGTCGTCGCCACCGAGGTGGGTGTCGCCGTGGGTGGCCTTGACCTCGACGACGCCGTCGCCGATCTCCAGCAGGGACACGTCGAACGTGCCGCCGCCGAGGTCGAAGACCAGGATCGTCTGCTCCTTCTCGCCCTTGTCGAGGCCGTAGGCGAGTGCGGCGGCGGTCGGCTCGTTCACGATCCGCATGACGTTGAGGCCGGCGATCTCGCCCGCCTCCTTGGTCGCCTGCCGCTGGGCGTCGTCGAAGTACGCGGGGACGGTGATGACCGCGTCGGTGATGGTGTCGCCGAGGTAGGCCTCAGCGTCCCGCTTCAGCTTCTGCAGAATGAAGGCGCTGATCTGCTGGGGCGTGAAGTCCTTGTTGTCGACCTTCATCTTCCAGCTGGTGCCCATGTGGCGCTTGACCGACCGGATGGTGCGCTCGACGTTCGTGACCGCCTGCCGCTTGGCGACCTCGCCGACCAGGACCTCGCCGTTCTTCGCGAAGGCCACGACCGACGGGGTCGTGCGCGAGCCCTCGGCGTTCGCGATGACCGTGGGCTCACCACCCTCGAGCACGCTCACGACGGAGTTCGTGGTGCCGAGGTCGATGCCGACCGCTCGTGCCATGTCTGTGTGCCTCTCGATCTGATGGCACCGCCACACTGCGGTTCCCGCCCGAACCGGTCTGCCGGCGTGGGCGGGGGTGTCGTGCGCGGAGCTGCCGTTGAGTGTGCTGTTGTACTCGCCCTGGCGGGCCGCCGAGCCCCCTTGGTCGAGGGGAGCTCGGCGCCGGGCGCCGAGAGCGGGCGAGCCGCCTCGGTTGGGCGCTGCGGCCATCGGTGAAGCGAACCGGGTGTCAGCAAACACCGAACGTCAGCAAACACCGTGAGCCGATCAGGCCCTGCAGGTTGAGTGTAGCTGGCTCAGGATCGTTACCGAAGTAGCTCGCCGAACCTGAGCGTAACTGGCTCAACCTTACGGAGTCCGATTCTCTTCCCGCTGGCTACCCGGCGCGGCGGACCCCCGAAACGCGCAGCGCGCCGCACAGCCAGTCGGCTGTGCGGCGCGCTGCGGTGGTGTGCCGTGGGGCGGGGGGTGCTGTGAGGCGGGAGTGCTGTGAGGCGGTGGAGTGTCGCGGGCGGGGACTGCGCCGTCGTCCCGGGCGTCAGCGCTGCCCGGGCGGGTCGTCGTCGGAGTCCTTGGACCCCGGCGGCAGGTCCTGTTCGGGCCGGATGGCGGCGAGGCTCGGGCGGCTGCCGCGCGGCCGGCGGGGGCGGATACGCCCCGAGGGCCGCAGGGCCGAGACGACCCCGTCGGAGTCGGAGGTGCCGGTCGTGGTGGGCGGCGGGGCGTCGAGATCGCTGCCGGTGCCTACCAGATCGAGATCGTCGGCGAGGCCGCCGATCAGGCTCAGGTCGTCCCCACCACTGCTGCCGCCGTCGATCTCGTCGGGCCCGGTGGGCAGACCGGTCCTGGTGAAGCCGTCGGCCTGGCGGGAGAGCTGGACCTCGAGCGACGCCAGCCGGTCGAGCAGGTCGGAGGCGTCGCCATCGCGTTCGCGGATCGTGTGCAGCGTGTCCATCAGCAGCAGCCACTGGTCGCGGTGCAGCGTCACCTGCTCGATCGAACGGTTGTCGACGAAGGCCGGGAACAGCGTGCGGGCCGACAGCGTGACCTGCTTGACCTCGGCCGGGTTGAGCCGCCGGGGCCGGTCGCGGGCCCAGCCGACGAGCGTACGAATGCTGAGGATCGTGACTCCGCCGACCGCGCCGTCCTTCCACAGGACGTCCGCCTCGGACATCACCAGGACCGGCTGGACCGGGATCTTGATGAGCGGCACCTCTGCGCGCAGCTCGCTCTTGATCTGCTCGGCGAGGAAGGCCACCCGCTCGATCGCTCCGGTGAGCGGGTCGCCGTCGAGGCTGGCGACCTTCTTCGTGTAGCGGACGACGCCCTTGCCGGGCTCGCTGGTGAGGATCAGCACGCCGCCCGGCCCGACCAGCAGGTGACCGACCACGGCGTCGGCGCTCGGTATCCGCATGTCATGCATGACCACCCAGCCGTGGCGGCGTAGTCGGGCTATCGAGCGCGCCGTCTTGCGCTCCGCCTCGGCGGACAGGCGGAAACTCTCGATCTCGTTGTCGTCACCGAAGGCGGACAGGACGATGACCGCGCTCCATCCGACAACGATCAGCACGAAGACGCCGAATGCGAAGCCTCCGGGCAGGTTGACGCCAAATGCCAACACCAGGCTGACCAGCAACGCGACCGGTACGGACTTCGCCAGCGAGCGCGGCAGTACCCGCCCGAGCCGGTCACGCCGCACGAGCGCCCGGTGCTCGCGGGCACGCCGGTACTCGGAGTAGAGGTACTGGCCGGGGCGCCCGGTCGGGTTGGCCTTCGCGGCCGCTGACCTGGTGATCGTCGTCCTGGTAATCGTCGCCATCGTGCCCACCGTGGTTCGCAGGGGTGTTCAACGGAGGTCGGAGCCCGCGTCGGCGCGCGACACCACGCAGCCGGACAGCACGCCGCCGGCGTGGTTCATAGTGCGGCCCCCGGAAGCGCGCGCACAAGCCCGCGTGGGTAAGGAAAGGGCTGCGTCATGCGGCTAGGGCCCTCTGCGCCAAAAGTCCCGGGTGGGAGGGCCGTCTCTCCTGCCGGTGGACGCCCGGCCACGATGGCGCCGGTCAGCGGCCATGGCCCCGTTCCCTCCCTGGATCGCAGCCACTCGCTGGGCCGGACCGTGCGCATGACGCCGATTTCGAGTGCCGATTTCGGACTTCTGCGCCACTGAGCGTAGCAGCGGGCGGTGGGGGTAGGGGGTTTAACTGGCCATTCGCCGGCTAGGAGGCCTGGTCGGGGAGCGCGCAATCTCCTGCGGCGCGGCCCCGGGCGCCGGTGGGCGGCAGCGTGGCCGAGGGCGTCACCGCAAGGCTATGGACGGATTCGTACCGATGCGGGGGACGGGAACTCGTGCCGGACGGGGCACGGCGTGGCAGGGTCGGGCTGAGGTGGTGCTAGTGGCTTGCGCATGGCTGCGGCGCTGAGGTGCTGCTAGTGAGGTGTCGCTGGTGGCGCGGGACACTACCCACCACAAGTTACCGAGCAGTACGGATAGGCTACGGCCCGTTGGTGGAGTTATAGGAGGAGCTAGTGAGAATCGCGATCGGTGGGGCGATCACGCTGATCGCCCTTGCAGTGGCCGGAAGGCGATTCTTCTGGCTGTTCACGCTGATCCGGAGCGGGCAGCCCGCCCAGGGCCGCCTTGACGACCTGCCGACCCGGATCTGGAGCGAGATCTCCGAGGTCGGCGGCCAGCGCAAGCTACTCAAGTGGTCGGTACCCGGACTGGCGCACGCCTTCACCTTCTGGGGCTTCACGGTCCTGATCCTGACGATCATCGAGGCGTTCGGCGGCCTGTTCGACGACGACTTCCACATCCCGCTGTTCGGGCACTGGGCCGCCATCGGCTTCCTCGAGGACTTCTTCGCCGTCGCCGTCCTCGCCGGCCTGCTCACCTTCACGATCATCCGGATCAAGCGGGCGCCGAAGCGCCTGGAGCGCAAGTCGCGCTTCTACGGCTCGCACCTCGGCCCGGCCTGGGTCATCATCGGCATGATCACCGGCGTCATCGTCACCCTGCTGATCTGCCGCGGCGCCCAGTGGAACACCGGCAACCTGCCGCAGGGCCAGACGAAGTGGGCCTTCGCCTCCTACGCCGTCAGCCGGGTCTTCTCCGGCCTCTCGCACGACGTCAACGAGCACATCGAGACGGCGTTCCTGCTGCTCAACCTCGCGATCATCATGGGCTTCCTGGTGCTGGTCGCCTACTCCAAGCACCTGCACATCTTCCTGGCACCCATCAACGTCATCCTCAAGCGGGAGCCGAAGGCGCTCGGCGGCCTCGGCACCACCCCCGACATCGAGTCGCTGATGGAGGAGGACGAGCCGATCATCGGCGCGGGCAAGGTCGAGGACTTCTCCTGGAAGGCGATGCTCGACTTCTCGACCTGCACCGAGTGCGGCCGCTGCCAGAGCCAGTGCCCGGCGTGGAACACCGGCAAGCCGCTGTCGCCGAAGCTCATCATCATGGACCTGCGCGACCACCTGTTCGCGAAGGCGCCGTACCTGCTGGGCGGCACCGATGCCGAGTCGCGCGACGCCGCCTGGGACGCGAAGGTCGCCAAGGCCCACGAGGGCCACGACCACGCGCCCGGCGAAGGCCACGAGGTGGAGGCCGAGGATCACGCCGTCCACCACGTCCCCGAGTCCGGCTTCGGCCGGGTGCCCGAGCACGGCAAGGCCCAGGCCGAGCGCCCGCTCGTCGGCACCGCCGAAGAGGGCGGCGTCATCGACCCGGACGTCCTCTGGTCGTGCACGAACTGCGGTGCCTGCGTCGAGCAGTGCCCGGTGGACATCGAGCACGTCGACCACATCGTCGACATGCGCCGCTACCAGGTGATGATCGAGTCGGCGTTCCCGTCGGAAGCCGGCGTCATGCTGCGCAACCTGGAGAACAACGGCAACCCGTGGGGCGTCTCGCCGCGCAGCCGCACCGAATGGACCGACGGCCTGCCCTTCGAGGTCAAGATCCTCGGTGAGGGCGAGCAGATTCCCGACGACGTCGAGTACCTCTACTGGGTCGGCTGCGCCGGCGCCATCGAGGACCGGGCGAAGAAGGTCTCCCGCGCGTTCGCCGAGCTGCTCGACACGGCCGGCGTCACGTTCGCCGTCCTCGGCTCGCAGGAGTCCTGCACCGGCGACCCGGCCCGCCGCCTCGGCAACGAGTACCTGTTCCAGGAGATGGCCAAGGCCAACATCGAGCTGCTGAACGAGACGGGCGTCAAGAAGATCGTCGCGACCTGCCCGCACTGCTTCAACAGCCTCTCGAAGGAGTACTCGGCGCTCGGCGGCAAGTGGGAGGTCATCCACCACACCCAGCTGCTCGGCAAGCTCGTCGAGGAGAAGAAGCTCGTGCCGGTCACCCCGGTCGAGTCGTCGGTCACCTACCACGACCCGTGCTTCCTCGGCCGGCACAACAAGGTCTACACCCCGCCCCGGGAGATCCTCGAGGCCATTCCCGGCATCCGCGGCCAGGAGATGCACCGCTGCAAGGACCGCGGCTTCTGCTGTGGCGCCGGCGGCGCGCGGATGTGGATGGAAGAGAAGATCGGCACCCGGATCAACTCGGACCGGGCCGAGGAGGCCCTCGGCCTCGACCCGGACGTCGTGTCGACCGCCTGCCCGTTCTGCATCGTGATGCTGTCGGATGCTGTGACGGAGCAGAAGCTCGCCGGCAAGGCCAAGGACAGCGTCGAGGTTCTCGACGTCTCCCAGCTGCTGGCCCGCTCCCTCGCCCCGGCCGGCGACGGCGCCAGCCCGGAGCCCGCGCCCACGGGCTGACCCCCGCCCGCTCGCCGCCTTATCCGCCTTACCCGATCCGCCTTACCCGCCCGACCGCGCCGGATGACCGGCGGAATCCGCTCACCGAACGGCCCGGTGCGACCCCCGTCGCCCGGGCCGTTCGCGATTTCCGGCAAACTCGGCTACCTTCGTCGCATAAGGTGACGTCTTGCTCACTTATGGTGTAGCAAGTGCCGGTTCCGAGCGAGGAGTGACATATGACCGACGATCAGCGACTGGTGGCGACTGAGCGACTGTTCGACGGTCATGGGCTCCTTGCATCGCCTCCGCACGCTCATCGGCAGAAGTCCGGCGCTTCCCGCGTCGCTCGAGCGCGCGTTGCGACCCCCGCGCCTGACGCGGCGACTTCAACCGACTACGCTGTAGCCATGGCGAAGCGCACGCCGATTCCTGTCCGGTTCGATGAGGCCGTCGCGGTCCGGCTGGCTGTGTTCGCTGGGGCGCATCCGGGGCTCTCGCTGTCCTCGGCCGTGAACCTGCTGGTCGACGAGGGGCTGAGGATGCACGAGCACCCGGAGGTGACCTTCCGCAACGGCCCCACCGGCCGGCGCGCCAGCCTGGTGGGCGGGCCCGACGTGTGGGAGATCATCCGGGCTGTCCGGTCGGCGCGCGGCGCCGAGCCGGAGCTGGCCGAGGACGCGCTGCTGACCCTGGTCGGTGACAACACGGGCCTGTCCACCCGCCAGGTACGCACCGCGCTGCGCTACTGGGCCGCGTATCCCGTCGAGGTCGACGCCGAGATCGCCGCCGCGGACGACGCAGAGCTCGCGGCGGAGCGCGCCTGGCGGCGCGAGCAGGGCCTGCTTTCCGGCCAACTTGCGCGTCCCACGACGGCGCCGACTATGAACGAGATCCTCGACCGGATCGAGGCGCGCGGGGAGGGCCGCGTTGGTCTCCAGCAGGCTGTCGAGGATCTCGAGGCCGAGCGTCGCTAGCGCATTCGCGCTCAGCACGTGGCCGTGAAGCAGGCCCTTGACACCTGGAGTGCGCATGATCGTTGTGGACGCCTCTGTGCTCGCGAACGCCCTTGCCGACATGAACTCGGGCGGTGACAAGGCTCGGGACGTACTGCGGGACGCCTCGCAGGGTTCGATTCCCGACCTTGCGGATGTCGAGACCATGTCGGTCCTTCGCAAGAGCTGGCAACGAGGTGACCTCAACGCCGAGCGCTTCAGGGCAGCAATGATCGATCTGGCGGCGTTGCCCCTGACGCGCTACCCGAGCTCTCCGCTCATGCAGCGCGCCTTCGAGCTGCGCGACAACCTGACACCCTACGACGCGTGTTACGTCGCCCTCGCGGAGGAGCTGGCCTGCCCGCTTTACACAGCGGACAAGCGACTCGCCAACGCGCCTGGTCGGAAATGTGAGATCAGGATCGTTGCCTAGCCACAAGGCCCGAGGCCGGAGCCGCCGCACCGATGAGGGTGTTGATATCGGTGATGGCGGTGGGAAGCTGATGGTTTGTGACGGGGGACCCAGAGGTCGGTGACGCTGCGCGCCGGTACGGGGCGACGGGTGAGCCTACGGCGAGATTTTCGATCATCTGTGTGATGGCAGACGATGCGTGGGCGCAGTGGGTCGGCTGGCAGCTCCACGAGGCCGGATTCGAGGTGAACCTCAGCGCCTGGTGGGCTGCGGGGACGAACAAGATCCACGCTCAGGACCAGGCCGCGCGAGCCGATGGACGGACGCTCGTGCTGCTGTCGCCCAACATGGTGGATGGGCCAGAGGAGCTGCCCGGCTGGAGCCCGGTCTTTACTGAAGACCCCGGCGGGCTGGCCCGGCGGCTTGTTCCCGTGATCGTGGAGGCATGCCAGCCCAAAGGACTGCTCGCGCCGATAATCCCGATCTCGCTCGTCGGCCTCGACGAGCAGGAGGCCCGGCAGCGGCTGCTCGACGGTCTCGATGGGGCAGCTAGCGGACGGGCCAGGCCACATGCCGCGCCGCCGTTCCCACCCTCCATCGGCCTGCGCCGGGAGCCGACGCCTACCGAGGATCTTGTTGGACTCTGGCCGCGACCGCCGGAGTTCCCGGGCGTCCAGCTTTCTAGCAGGTTGACGGACCTGCTTGACCGCGTCGCCGACGCCTATCGCGAGCAGTTCCCCGGTGTCCGGGTGGCCCGCAAGGTCAGCCCGGACCTGCTGCGCTATCTGGAGGTCGAGACCGAGCTCGAAGACGATTCCGAAGGCGAAGAGGCGACTTCCGGAGACAGGGCTCGGGCAGGCCGGAACAGGGTGGAACGCCGCCCGGTGGGCGTGTGGGCGGGCGATCTCGACGGCGCCGCGCTGGAGCGGTTCGTCGGACAGGTGCATGCGCGATGCTGATCAACCTCCGGTCCTACGAGAAGAACCACGCCCTCGATACCGTGCTCGCCCACCACCTGCAGGAGAGTGACCAGTACGCGGTGGACGTCCGGTCCATCCGCCGGATGCTCGCCCGCGGCCAGATACTGCTGATCTTCGACGGGTTCGACGAGCTCGCGGCCCGACTGACTTACGACGAGGCCGCCGAACACCTCAAGATGATTCTCTCCGCGGTGACCGGTCGGGCGAAGGTGCTCGTCACCAGCCGCACCCAGCACTTCGCGTCCGACCGGCAGTGGAAGAAAGCCCTGGACAACCCCGCCGACCACCCGCCGGCCCCGGAGCTGACCGCGCTCGGTAACAAGATCGACCTGGTGCCCGCCCGGCGCATCGTCCGCCTCGCCGGCTTCGACGACGACCAAATCCTCGCCTTCCTCGTTCGCTACTACACCCATTTCCCAGCGGCGGCAGACGGCGCCGCGGCGGCCCTAGACGGCACTGAGGCAGGTCCGGGCGGTACTGCTGCGAGAGCCGAAGACGCGGCGCGCCGCCGTCTTGACCTGCTCACTGGCGTCACCGACCTCCGCGGACTGTCGAACACCCCGCGCATGTTGGCCTTCATCGCCGAGCTGCCCGAGGCCGACCTGCTCGCGGCCCAGGCCACCGACGGGACGATCACCCAGACCGACCTGTACCGCCTCCTCGTCAACCGCTGGCTGGACTTCGAGGCCAGCCGTCGCCGCCCGACCCTCGGCGCCCTCCCGGGCCTCACCGCGCCCCAGCTGCGCACAGCGGTGACGGCGATCGCGCTGCGCCTGTGGACCGGTGGTTAGAACGGCCTCGACCTGGCCGGCCTCAGCGAGGTCATCGCTGAGACGCTGCCCGCGCTCGGCGCCCACCGGCTCGACAACGCCGCCCAGACGGTGTTCGCTGTCGGTTCGGGCAGCCTCCTGGTCCGGGACGACGCCGACCGGTTCGGCTTCGTCCACTCCTCGGTGCAGGAGTACCTCGTCGCCGAGGCGATCGCCGCCCAGCTCACCGCCGACGGCGACAGCTCGCTCGCCGGCGCCCACGAGCTGACCGTCCTGGCTGTCGACTTCCTCATCGGCGCCGCCGGCCGTCCGGCGATGCAACGTTGGGCCCAGGACAAGCTGACGACGCCGGACGGCCCCGGCAATGTGCCGGCGCCCGCCCGGGCCAGCGCCGTTACGGCGGCAGCGAACGCGGCCGCCGTGGCCAGCCGCCTCGGCCTACAGACCGTCGGCATCGATCTTTCCGGGCAGGACCTGCGCCGGGTGGACCTCGCCAGCCTGAACCTGCGCCACGCCAACCTGCGCGGCGCAATCCTGGCCGGCATTCGCCTGGCTGACGCCGACCTCACCGGTGTCGACCTGCGGGACGCCGACCTCACCGGGGCGTTCCTGCTCCGGCCCACCCTCGCGGACGTCCGGCTGGCCGGCAGCCGGTGGGAGCGTGCCGCGCTGCTCGCGCCCGTCCTCGACGCGGCCGCCGCAGCGGCCGCGGAGCTGGCCGCGGCTGCGGATCCCGACCGCCTACCGGCCGAACCCGTCGTCCTGCCACCGCCGGCGGAGGTTCGGGCCCTTGCTTGGTCTCCGGAAGGCGCGCGGCTGGCCGTGGCTCGAGGTCCTCACGTGATCGTCACCGACGTCGAGCTGGAGCCTGTCCGTGTCCTGGCGGGCCACGGTGGTGGGGTCTCGGCGGTGGGGTTCAGCCCAGACGGCCGGATGATCGCTAGCGGCGGTGGCGATGGGGTGGTGCGGCTGTGGGCGGTCAGAACAGGCCGGCAGGTCCGTGAGCTGCCCGGGCAGGATCGCGGGGTTCGAGGGGTGGCATTCAGTCCGGATGGTGGGCTGGTGGTCAGTGGCGACGACGGCGGGGTGGTGCGGTTGTGGGAGGCCAGGACGGGAAAGCCGGCCGCGGATCGCGTCGGTTTGCCGGCGCAGGGCTGGGCCGTGCTGTTGCCGGACGGCTCCTACAAGCTGGCCGGAGACGGCGGCGGTGGTGAACTGTGGTGGGTGGTGAAGGACCGCCGGTTCGAGCAGGGAGAGCTGGACGGATTTGGCTCGGTCTGGCGGAGGGAGCTCGACGAGCCACTGCCCAGGTAGTCGCCTGTCAACAGCCCACCTGCTGGCCGACGCACGAGAGCACGCTGCCGACCTATTTCGGAAGCCGGTCCCGGCAGACAGGCAAGCAGACAGCGGGTCATCAGGCTCGCACGGCGACGCCGGTAGACCAGCCGGTTCTGGTTACTCCTCCTCTGTCGCACCGGGCCGGTGGTAGAAGAGCGGTTCGCGGCCGGCTGGCTGGTGGGGCTGCTCGGTCGGGGCCAATCGCGGGATCGGGAAGGTCGCCGGGGCGTCTGGCTCCAGGCGGAAGGTTTCGCCGTGGTGGGTGAGGGTGATGCTTTCGCCGTCGGCGACGGAATAGGTCGCCGACGTCGGGCCGACCTCGACGCGCAGGTGCCGGCCGCGTATGCACAGGCCGAAGCAGAGCCGGGAAAGGCCTTCGGACAGGCGCGGGGCGAAACCGAGGACGTCGCCTTGGTCGCGTAGCCCGCCGAAGCCTTCGACCAGCACGATCCAGGCGCCCGCGAGCGAGGCCATGTGCAGGCCGTCGGACGTGTTGTGCTCGATGTCGTGCAGGTCCATCAGCGCCGCCTCGCGCAGGTAGGCGTGCGCGAGCGCCAGATGCCCGCATTCCGCGGCGAGCACTCCCTGCACCGAGGCGGACAGCGACGAGTCCCGGACCGTCAGCGCCTCGTAGTAGGCGAAGTTGCGCAGCTTCTGCTCGGCCGTGAATTCGTCGCCGCATCGCTGCATGGCGAGCACCAGGTCGGCCTGCTTGACGACCTGCTTGCGGTACAGGTCGAAGTACGGGAAATGCAGGAGCAGCGGGTATTGCTCGGCTCTGGTGTGCTGGAAGTCCCAGATCTCGTGGCCGGTGAACCCCTCCGACTGCGGGTGCACGCCCAGGTGCTCGTCGTACGGGATGTACATGTCCTCGGCGGCGTCGCGCCAGGAGGCGGTCTCCTCGGCGTCGACGCCGAACTCGTAAGCCTGGTCGGGGTGCCGTTTCGCCGCGTCGGCCGCCGCCCGCAGGTTCCGCTGGGCCATCAGGTTCGTGTAGACGTTGTTGTCCGCGATCGCCGAATATTCGTCGGGGCCGGTCACGCCGTCGATGCGGAACCGGCCGTCGAGGTCGTGGTGGCCGAGTGAGCGCCACAGCCGGGCGGTCTCGACCAGCAGCTCCAGGCCGACGGATTTTTCGAACTCGTAGTTCTCGGTGACGTTGACGTAGCGGGTGACGGCGTCGGCGATGTCGGCGTTGACATGGAACGCGGCGGTGCCGGCCGGCCAGTATCCGGAGCATTCCTGGCCGTTGATGGTGCGCCAGGGGAAGGCGGCGCCGCGCAGGTTGAGCTGTGCCGCGCGTTCCTGCGCGAGCTTGAGCGTCGAATGCCGCCAGCGCAGCGCGTCGGCGGCTGCACCCGGCTGGGTGTACGTCAGCACCGGCAGCACGTAGGTTTCGGTGTCCCAGAAGGCGTGGCCGTCGTATCCGGGCCCGGTCAACCCCTTCGCCGGGATGGCGCGGCGCTCGGCGCGCGCGCCGGACTGCAACACGTGGAACAGCGCGAACCGGACGGCCTGCTGCACCTCGGGGTCGCCCTCGACCTCGACGTCCGCCCGCCGCCAGAACTCGGCCAGGTAGGCGCGCTGCTCGTCGAGCAGGCCTTCCCAACCCGTCTCCTTGGCCGCGACGAGCGCCGCCGCGGCCTGGTCGCGCATCGCCGGCAGCGATCGCTGCTGCGACCAGCCATACGCCAGGAACTTCACGATCCGCAGCTTCTGCCCTGGCTGCAGCACCGCGGTGACGGTCACCCGCCCCGAGTTCGGCTCGCTCTCCGACAGGACGCCTACCGCGCCGGGACCGTCGACGACGTGGTCCATCGCCGTGGCGACGCGCAGCTTGCTGTGCTGGGTGATGTGCACCAGCTCGACGCAGCAGTCCCGGGCGAAGTGCAGCTCAGGGACCAGCGGGGACTCGAGCACCGCGGCGGCGCGCGGATCACCCGTGCGGATCGGCAGCGTCTCGTTGGCGACCAGCTCGGACTGGATGACGACCCGTGGCGCGTCGGTGACCGACTCGACCTCATAGCAGATCGCGGCGACGGCTCGCTGGGTGAACGAGACGAGCCGCCGGGAGACGACCCGCACCACCTGGCCGGCCGGCGACTCCCACTCGGCCTCGCGAACCAGCACGCCGTCGCGGAAGTCGATCGAACGCCGGTGTGAGCGCAGCTCGCCGTAGCGGACGTCGAGTGGCTCGTCGTCGACCATCAGTCGGATCAGTTTGCCGTTGGTGACGTTGATGACGGTCTGGCCCGACTCGGGATAGCCGTAGCCGGCCTCCGCGTAAGGCAGGGGGCGCAACTCGTGCACCGAGTTCAGGTAGGTGCCGGGCAGGCCGTGCGGCTCGCCTTCGTCGAGGTTGGCGCGCAGCCCGATGTGTCCGTTGGACAGCGCGAACAGCGACTCGGCGCGAGCCGGATCCTCGACGTTGAGGCCGGTTTCGCGAAGGCCCCAGGGTTCGACCGTGTACCTGGCCTCCCGGGTCATCGGCTGTGCCCGGCGGGCCGCCCGGCCGCGTCGACGGCACCTCTCCTACCTGTCCTGCCTGCCGCACCTGCCGTACCTGCCCGACCTGCCCGACCTGCGATACCCGGTGCGTGGCCGTGGTCGGTTTTCCCGACCCCATCCGCCTCGTCCGCCCCGGGCGGCGGATAGGCGTCGGCCAACAGGTCGCCGAGGTCGGAGACCACGATGTCCGCGCCGTGTGCACGCAGGGCGTCCGCGTGACCGTGACCGACGCGGTCGAGGCCGACAACGTAGCCGAAGCCGCCGGCTCGCCCGGCCGCGACGCCGGCCTCGGCGTCCTCGAAGACGGCCGCCCGCTCGGGCGGCACGCCAAGGTCGCGCGCCGCCGCGAGGAACGTGTCCGGCGCAGGCTTGCCGGCCAGGCCGCGCTCCGTGATGGTCAGGCCGTCGACGCGGGCCTGCAGCAGGTCGGCCAGGCCGGCGGCCTGCGCGACCTCGCCGGCGTTCGCGCTCGACGAGACGAGCGCCCGGGCCTTGCCGGCGCGGGCGCAGGCCTCCAGGTACGGCCGAGACCCCGGGTACGGGCGCACGCCGTCCTCGGTCAGCATGCGCTGGAACAGGATGTTCTTGCGGTTCGCGAGGGCGTGCACGGTGAGGCCGGACGGCGGGTCGCTGTCGGCGCCCTCGGGCAGGTGGATGTCCCGAGACGTCAGGAACGTGCGCACCCCGTCGAGCCGGGGCCTGCCGTCGACGTAGCTCTCGTAGTCCCGACCGATGTCGAACGGCTCTTCCGGGTCGCCGGACCGCGAGGCCCAGTTCTCCAGGAAGTCGTCGAACATCTCCTTCCAGGCCCGTGCATGGACCTCGGCCGTGCTCGTGAGCACGCCGTCGAGGTCGAACAGGCAGGCGTCGATGTGGGCTGGCAGTCCGAGCATCGCTCCGCCCCTCGGCTCGCGGCGCCGCGGCCGCGTGAACGGCAAACGCATGTCTGGCGTCTACCCCGGCCGCGCCGGCCAGTACCCCATCGATTGGGACAACCTTCGCCGGTGATGCGGCTTTCGCGCCGCGCTTGCGCCCAGGGCCACGTCGCGGCGTGATGGCAGTCGCACGCCGTCTCGCGGCGTCGCCGTGACCCGCGGGCGCCGGCCCGCCGCACGGGGCGGGTAGTTTGCAGGGCGTGCTGCTGTCCGATCGGGACATCCGGGCTGAGATCACCGCCGGCCGGGTGTGCCTCGACCCCTACGACCCAGGCCTGATCCAGCCGAGCAGCGTCGATCTGCGCCTCGACCGGGCCTTCCGGGTCTTCCAGAACCATCGGTACAGCCACATCGACCCGGCGGTCGAGCAGGAGGACCTGACTGAGCTCGTCGCCCCCGAGGGGGATGAGCCGTTCGTCCTGCATCCGGGTGAGTTCGTGCTCGGCTCGACCCTCGAGGTCATCACGCTGCCGGACGACCTGGCCGGCCGCCTCGAAGGCAAGTCCAGCCTCGGCCGGCTCGGTCTGCTCACGCACTCCACCGCGGGCTTCATCGACCCGGGGTTCTCCGGCCATGTCACGCTGGAGCTCTCCAACGTCGCGACGTTGCCGATCAAACTCTGGCCCGGCATGAAGATCGGCCAGCTCTGCCTGTTCCGCCTCTCGTCCCCGGCGGAGCACCCCTACGGCGCGGCGATCTACGGCTCCCGCTACCAAGGCCAGCGCGGTCCCACCCCGTCGCGCGCCTACCGCGACTTCACCCGCACCCCAGTCCCGCCCATCCTGCCAGCTCCGACGGCTCCGACGGCTCCGTCATCCGGCAGCCGAGACTGAGCCAGCCCGAACGAGGCCCGAGCCGGGCTCGTCGAGGCCTGAACCAGGCCTGAACCAGGCCTGAAACGGAGCGATCCGCGCGACCGTCGCGCCCCGAACCGGCACCCAGGGCGGCGCGCGAGGCGGCGTCGCTGCTCCCAGGCAAGGAGACGAGCCGGGGCCGCCCTCGCGTCCGCCGGAACGAGTCCAATTTCTTGACCGGTTCTGTGGGCGCCTTTACCAGCTGGTTTCCAGCAACTGGTAAAAGGCCGGTCGGGTACCTGACAGCCATCTTTGTGGCGACGTTTATGCAAACTTTCTACCCTTCGTTCCCATGACCACAAGGAACGACGGCGAACTCCGTCGGAATAGGCCGCGGGTTCTCCGCGCGGCCGTCGCCGTCACCGCGGCGGCTCTCGTCGCGGCGCTGTCCGCCTGCGACGACGGCTCGACGTCCTCGTCGAGCTCGTCAGCCACTACGGGCGCCACTGCCACGACGTCCGCCGTCGCCACGACGGCCCCTGCTGCCGTCGCGGCGGCACGACCGATCAGCCCAGCCAGCTACGTCCTCGTCGCCGGGCCCGCGACCAGCGGCTACATCGAGGACGCGAACACGGACAGCTCTGAGAGCTCCGTCTTCGAGGCCCCGGTGCCCACCTGCATGCACCTGTCGGACTCCGAGCTCGGGCCGCCCTCGACTGACCACGCGAACGGCCCCACCTTCAGCACCCACGCCGGTGTCAACATCCAGTCCGGCGCACGGGTGTTCGCGAGCGCGGACACCGTCGCGAAGCACGGCATCCTCACCCAGCGCAAGGATTTTCCCGGCTGCATCGGCCAGGCGATCGTCAAATCACTGTCCAACAAGGACAGTGAGAACGAGACGGTGACGATCACCGACGTCGAGGCCGGAACGCCTCCGGCGGGCGCCACCGCCCTGACCCAGCTCGTCATGGAGGTGGCCTCCGACGGTCAGACCGTCAAGGCCGACGTCGATCTGATCAGCATCTTCGGTGGCCGGGTCGAGTCCGTGATCCTGGTCATCGGCCCGGAGGGGACGGTCGACGGCAGCCTGCTGGCCAGCCTGACCAGCCAGGTCGCCGCCACCCTCGCCAACCAGTGATCTGACCAGGTTCTGGCCGGCCAGCCGTCGGCCGGGTCGAACGGATGGCTGGCCTGATCCTTTCCCGACACCGACGCAAGGCTTGTCCGTCAGCGCCCACACCACCTACTGCGCCCGACTTCGCCCAGGCGCGCACGCCTGGGCGCGCACGCCTGGGCGAAGTCGGGCGCAGTAATTTCAGGGTTCATGAGAAGGTGTCCACCTTCTGGAAGGATGCGGTTCCATCTGGGCTCTCGTCCACGCTGCCGAGATACCATTCACCGGAAAGAAGCGCGCCTTTCTGTGAAATAACAATCGTCCACTCGCCGCAGGACGTTGATCCCGAGGCATACGTTTCGGAAAACACGAGGCGAGTGGCGGACGTGTCGACGAGGGTCAGGTCCTCGGTGCAGTTTTGGTCCGGTGCCGGAAACGCGTTGGTTCCGACCTTACTTCCAAGACGGCCACCGGTTATGGTCATATTTACGGGAGTTACATCACTGCCCTCAGCGTAGTGGAAAACACCTTGCCAGCGACCGAGGAACGACGAAGGGACGTCCAGAATCACGGTGTCCTCGGGAGGAGAGTAGGTCGCCGGAGACTCCGAGCCTCTCGGCTGCTCGCCGCGAGCCTCAGTCGACGTCCCGGCGGGCAGGCTCCGGAACGCCACGGTCGGCGACCCTGATGACGCGGACGACGAGCCGCCCCCACCGAGTGAAACGACGAGTCCGATGACCGCGGCGAGGACTCCGAGAATCCCCGCGATCCCACCAATGATTGTCCAGCGTTCCTGTCGGTCTTCAGCCACCATTCCCCCGTCGTATCTACTGAGCCGCGCAGGGCGAGCATAGTAGGGACGGAGCCGACTACCCCCCATTCTGGGGCGAGGATTCTATCGTGTCGGCGACGCGCCGGCGAGCATGGAACGTCAGCGCCACGCTGCGCGGTTTCCGACGACACCTCCATGACTGGGCAAGTGGCGGATTTGGCGCCGCTTCATGTATCGATATCCTGTTCTGCACCGCCCGGTCTTCGTCTGGTCGTCAGACGTTCGTGCCGGGGTGGCACTCGGCGCCGCAGGGGTGCTCGTGCCGGTCTAGTGGGCCCGTCAATGGCCCGCGGCCCGATCCTGACCGCCTGAAAACATCGACGTCCCTGGTCGGAGTCTGCCTCTGACCAGGGACGGAACGTGAGAGCGGGTGACGGGAATCGAACCCGCGTTGCAAGCTTGGGAAGCTCGTGTTCTGCCTCTGAACTACACCCGCGTGGTGCTGCTCTCGCATCCTAGCGGATCGACCGGGCGGCTGGGCGTGTGCGTCGGCATTGCGCTGGCGATCAACGTTCGTTGATCGCTGCGTCACTCGCGTCGCGGACGTGGACCGGCATCTCCGACCTGCGCGCTGCAACTAGGCTGGCGGTCAACCATCTTTGCGTGGCCCGCGGAGCGGACGGGCTGGTTTGTGCACCTGTTGGGTCGGCCCCTCGGCCGGCCAGGCCCGTTCGGGACGCCTGCAGGCCCGGAAGGCCTGGCCGGAAGGCCTCACAGGGGACCGGTTGGGCTGGGCATGATTGCGACCAATCGGTGCCCGGCGGGATCGTGCGCACGGCTAGGGTGAGACCGTGACGACCGAGAGCCAGAGCGCTCCCGCCACCGACGCCTTCCCTACCGCGGCCGTCTCCGTCGATGCCGGTGCGTTCGACAACATCGCGATCGTGCCGGATGACAAGGACTGGACCTGGGTCCTGGAGCGTGCTTGCCCGGAGTGCGGTTTCGACGCGGCGACCTTCCCGGCGGGTGACGTCTCCGGGCTGGTGCTGCGGGTCGCCTCGGCGTGGCTTGCCGTGCTCGCCGAGCCGGCGTCGGACGACGAGCTGCGCCGCCGGCCGTCGCCCGACCGGTGGTCGACGCTGGAGTACGCCTGCCATGTGGGTGACGTCTTCCGCCTGTACGACGAGCGGCTCCAGCTGATGCTCACGCGGGACAACCCGCTGTACCCGAACTGGGACCAGGACGAGGCCGCTGTCGCCGGCAGGTACGGCGAGCGGGAGACGTCCCGGGTCGCCGGTGACCTCGCCGGCGTCGCCGCGAAGATCGCTGCTCGGTTCGCGACCGTGTCTGACGCCCAGTGGCAGCGGACTGGCGAACGGTCCGACGGCGCCCGGTTCACGGTTGACACGTTCGCCCGCTACTTCATCCACGACCCCGTCCACCACCTGTGGGACGTGACGGGGAAGGCGGGCGGCGGAGTCATCTCGGCCGAAGACTGAACCGCCGCGCACGGCGCCGGCGTGTGTCGCCGCGTCACCCTTTACATAGCTGGGACGGCCCCGCCCCGCCCCGCGCTTGTGCGGCACAGCGCGGGGCCGGCAGGGTGCGGCGTCTGCGGGCGGGCGCCTGTCACCTCGCCGCGCCGGGTGTTCCGGCCGTGGCGGCTTCCAGGTTCGTGGCGGACAGGCGGCGGTAGAGCGGGCAGGTTTCGACGAGCTCCTCGTGGGTGCCGGTCGCGATCACCCGGCCCTCGTCGAGCACGATGATCCGGTCGGCGGCTCGCACGGTGGACATCCGGTGGGCGATGACGAGCAGCGTGTGCTTGGTCGCGACGTCACGCATGACCTGCATCAGGGCACGCTCGTTGACGCTGTCCATCTGCGACGTCGGCTCGTCGAGGAGCAGAACTGCCGGCTGGGCGAGCAGCGCCCTGGCGATCGCCACCCGTTGGCGCTCTCCACCGGAGAGCAGCACGCCATGATCACCTACGTCGGTCCAGACGCCATGTGCCATGCCCGTGACCACGTCGCCGAGGTGTGCCGTCTGAACGGCCTCGTCGATCTCTGCCTCGGTGGCGTCCGGCGCGGCGTAGGTGATGTTGTCGCGTAGCGAGCCCTGGAGCACCGGCGCGTTCTGCTCGACGAGGTTCACCCAGCCGCGCGCCGCCTCCCGCGACATCGCGCGCACATCCACGCCCTGCAACAGGATCTCGCCGCGGTCGGGGTCGTAGAACCGTTCCAGCAGCTCGAACGTCGTCGACTTGCCGGCGCCGGACGGCCCGACGAGTGCGACGTGTCCGCGCGGCGGGATGGTGAACGAGACGTCGCGCAGCACCGGCCGGTCGGGTGTGTATCCGAACCACACGCCGCGGAACTCGACCGCGGGTACGTCGGCACCCACGTCCGCCGTGCTCGCCACGTCCGCCGTGCTCGTCACGTCCGCCGTGCTCGTCACGTCCGCCGTGCTCGTCACGTCCGCCGTGCTCGTCACGTCCGCCGTGCTCGTCACGTCCGCCGTGCTCGTCACGTCCGCCGTGCTCGCCGTGCTGGCGGGTATGACGCGGACCAGCCGCTTGGCGGTCCGCTCCTCGGTTTCGCGGCCGAGAAGCGGACCGCCTGTGCCGTTCGCGCTGGCCGACGGATGACCGCCGTGCGAATCGGCGTCGAGGTCGGACTCGCGCGGCAGGTCGAAGACGGCGTCGACGCGGTCGAGCGCGCCCATCCCGCGCTGCATGATCCCGGAGGCTTCGATCAGCTGCGAGAGCGGCATGACCAGGTAGGTCGCGTAGAGCAGGAACGCGACCAGCGAGCCGAGGGAGGTGACGCCGTGTGCGACCAGCACGCCGCCCACCAGCAGGACGACGAGCACCGAGCCCTGCACCGCCAGCTCCATCGCCGGCGCGATCACCGAGTTCAGCCGCGCCATCCGCACGCCGAGCCGGTAGGCCTCCTGAGCGTGTGCGTCGATCCGCTCGGCCTCGCGGCGCTCGGCTCGGTTTGCCCGCACCGTGCGGATCGCGGACAGCGAGCGTTCCAGATCGGCGGTCATCCGCCCGACGGTCGCCTGGCCTTCCTCCGAGGTCGTCCGGATCCGGCGCAGGGCCGAGAACACGCCGACGCTCGCGACCAGCACCGCCGCGACGACCAGCAGGAAGAGCCGGACGTCAATATAGATCATCAGTGCGACCGCGCCGACGGCCCCGATCAGGCTGGTGAGGAACGCGGCGAAGCTGTAGGCGACGGCCTCGCGGACGACCACCGTGTCCGTGTTCGCGCGGGAGATGAGGTCGCCCATCCGGCGCTCGTCGTAGACACTGATCCGCAGCCGCAGCAGGTGGGCGACCAGCCGGGAGCGCAGGTCGAGCAGGATGCCCTGGCCGGTGCGCTCCAGCAGGTAGTGACCGAGCGTCTCCACGAGCGCCTGGCTGACGAACAGCACCAGCAGGATGACCAGCAGCCAGCCGGAGATCCCGCCATGCTGCGCGCCGTCGATGACCCGCTTCACCAGCAGCGGCTGGACGACCCCGAACAGCGTGCCGAGGCCGGTGAGCACGATGCCGATCAGGACTGGCCGGCTGTGCCCGCGCATCAGCCGCCACAGCCGCCCGAGCGGCAGACCGCCCGCGCGGCGTCCCGCCGGTCGCTCGCCTGGCATGGCTCCTGAGCCGAGGCCCGGTCCTGGCTCGAGGCCCGGTCCTGGGCCGAAGCCCGGTCCTGGGCCGAACCTTGGTCCCGAGCCGGGGCCGGGTCCAGGGCCGGGGCCCGGTCCGGAGCTGGGTGCTGGTCCGGAGCCGGGCGCCGGCGAGCGTCGTCCTGCCGTGGGCCCGGCCGGTGACCCGGCCAGGCCGATGGGCAAGCGGCCGGTCATCGCGTCACCCCCGGAAGACTGCCCGTGGGCGGTCGGTCCACCTGCGAGGGTGATGGCGAGGACGAGGGCGAGGGCGGCGACGGCGCGGCGCCGGGGGGGTTGGCCGTGGCCGGCGTGGCTGGTTCGGTCACTGGAACCGTGGCCGGAGAGGCCGGCATGGTGGTCACTGTCGCGACTCTGGTCACCGGCAGGGACGGTCGTCGCGGTTCGACGGACAGCAACGGGCGGAAGTAGCCCGCCGGCTCGTCCTCGCCCACCATCCGTCCTTCCGCCTCGACCCAGGCGTGCGCGGCGAAGGGGGCGATGGTCCGCACCCCGACGCACCAAGTCGGCCAGGTGCCGGACATCCGGCACAGCAGCGCCGTCGCCACCGACCGTGGCACGCAGCCACGAGCCCCCCGGCAGACCAGGCTGACTGCGGTGACGTCGTCCCGGGCCGCCTGGGCTTGTTCTCGGCTGGCGGCCTCGGCGCCGTGGCTCGCCGCGGCGAGCACGGCGCGGATCCTGGCCGGTGGCTGGGTCGAGAGCGCCCGGGCGGCCGCGACCGCGAGACGAGCGCGCAGCCGGCGCGTCAGCGGTGGCGCCGGCTTTCGCTGGCGCATCGACATCGGCATCGTCACCGTCGTCGCCCTCCTTCGCGTCGAGCGCCGTGACGGTCGGCCAGCCGCTGGTCGTACGTCTGCTGGTCGAACGTCTCCTGGCTGTACGTCTGCTGGTCCTCCGGAAGCTGGCCGGCCCGGCGGTCGGCGCCCGGCGATCTGGCATCGGCCGGGCCGACGCCTGGCGGCCGGGCGTCGCCGTTCGACGGCGGGCTCGTGCCTCGCCGGCTGTGCCGGCCGCCCGACCCATCGGTCGAATGACGACGGAAGGGCAGGCGGAGGCGTGGCGGATTGGCCCGCCGGCCATGCCTCGAGCTGGACGCGGTTGCTCGGCCGGACGTGGTTGGTCCGCCGGACGAGGTCGCCGCGCCGGCGGCCGGCGTATCACCCGGCTCACCCGGCGGCGTGGTCGTGACCAGTCCGGCCGCGTGCAGATCCTCGACCAGCCGGTCGACGTCGGCGTACGCCGTGGCCGAGTCCACGTCGAAGCGGTCCAGCAGGGCCCGGGCCGCGTGCGACCGGTCCCCGCCGTCGAGCAGCACGTGCAGGGCGACGGTGGCCGTCGGGTTCAACGTCCAGTACCGACCGGAACGCTGATCCAACAATGCCGTCCCGTAGTCGGTCTCCGTCGACACGACCGACCGGTTCAACGTCAACATGTCCACTTCAGCGCTCCTTGTCGGCATCCTCCGGGCAGCTACCCGCGGCGTAACCAGACCTCGGCGGCGACTGTCTGCTGCAACGCCAGGTAAGGCCGGTCCGGCGCCGGCGAGTACCTACAAGCCCGTAGCAGCGCTTCCTCGTCGACGAGCCCGAGCGAGGCCAGCCGCGACCCGGTGAGCAGAGAGCGCAGCGCGGACTGGTTCGCGCGCAGCCCCGCCCCCTCCTCGGCCGAGCCCTCCGCCTTCGTCTCCCGTCGCAGGCACTCGGCCGGGACGTGCGGGCGCATCGCCGCCTTGAGGAGCGGCTTGTACTCCCAAGGCGTGCAACGCTGCGCCGGCCGAACGGCGAGTGCGGCCTCGACCACCCGGTCGTCGTAGAAGGGCATCGCGAGCGGCGGGCCGTTCGGGGAGGCGAGCTGCGCGAAGCCGCGCGCCGCGGCCGCGCCGACCCGGATCGCGAACAGGTCGGCGTGCCGGTCCCGGGTCGCGCCGAGTGGCTCGGCGGTCTCGGCGGTCTCGGCGAGCACGGCGCGCAGCAGCTCGACGGCGTCAGCGCTCAGCCAGGCCGGGATCCGCGGCGGCATCGACCAGTCGAGCTCGACGATCGTCGCCGGAAGCCGCCAGTGCCGCCGGCGATGGCCGGTGTCGCCGGCGCCGCTGATGTCGCTGATGCCGCTGATGTCGCGGTGGTCATTCGGACCGCGCGGTGCCGAGAGGAGGCCGGCGAACCAGGCGTGGTAAGAGCGCGGGCGCAGCGTCCAGAGACTGGCGGCCAGTGGCCAGCGGCTCTGGGCGCGCAGGCCACGTAGCCGGGTGTACGCGGCCAGCGGATGGCTGAGGGCGAGCGTTGCCAGGCAGTTCGGTGAACCCTGCGCTATCTCGTCCCCGCCGAGGCCGCACAGGTGCAGCCTCGGCTGGTGCCGGCCAGCGAGGCCCAGGCCGGCGAGCAGCTTCGCCCGGTCGATGACCCCGATGAACGGCCGGTCCAGCAGCTCGTCGGCGGCGTCGATCCCGTCGTAGACCAGCGGTACGAGTTCGCGCGGTAGCAGCTCGAAGGTGCCCACACCGCCGCCAGCGCTGCCATTGTCGCGGCTGCCATAGCCGCCATCGCCGCCATAACCGCTGTGGCTGTCGTAGCCGCTATGGCTGTCGTAGTTGTCGTAGCTGCTGCCCACGCCGCCGGCCAGAGCCGTACGTGCGAGGGCGGCCCAGGCGTCGTCGTCGTCCGCCGGGTCACGCCCCATCCCGGTGTAGGGCACGACGGCGGCCGGCCCGGCCGCGGCGAGGAAGCACAGGGCGGTGGAGTCCAGTCCGCCGGACAGGTCTGCGGTGATGGTGCCGCCGGCGGCGGTGCGGGCATTCACCGCGTCGGCGAGGGCGTGGCGCAGCGCGGCCGCGGCCGCCTGGCCGTCGAGTTCCGGCTCCGGCGCCCGCCACCAGCGGCGATGAGTCGCTGTCCCGCCGCCGCCGGAGTCCCGGAGATCGACGCTCAGCCAGTGATCGGGTGGGACGGCGGTGAGGCCCCGCCACAGCGGCCGGTCGTCGAGCGGATGGGGCGCGACGGGGTCGAGCAGACTGAGCACGAGGGCGGTGAGGTCGAGATCGGGATCCAGACCGCAGAGCGTCGCGACGACGTCCGCGCGATCGCCTGCGACGACGCCCCCTCCGAGGCGGGCAGGGTCGCGGGTGGCGGCCAGCTCTGCGTGAAACACCCGCCGCAGACCGGACGCGGTGCCCTGGACGCGGCCGAGGCCGTCCATCTCGGCGATCAGGTGGAAGCTGCCGGGGACGTCGCTCGCCAGCCGGCCGAGTTCGGTGACGTCCCTGGACCGGGCGAGCCGGTCGGTGAGCTCGCCCGGGCCGATCGGCGCTTCACCGACCAGGGCGAGCCGGGACCGGCCGACGCCCGCGCTCACGATGCCGGCCGCGTTCATGGTGCCGGCCGCGTTCACGATGCCGGCCGCGTTCACGATGCCGGCCGCGTTCATGGTGCCGGCCGCGTTCATGGTGCCGGCCGTGTTCATGGTGCCGGCCGCGTTCATGGTGCCGGCGGCGCGTCGGGCGGCTCGTTCGGGACTTTCGGTGGTGTCGACGGACCAACGGCCGATCAGCCAGGGCCGGCCGGAGGTGCGTCGCACCATCGCGATCGTGCCGTCCGACGTCAGTACGGCGCGACCCAGCGCGGCGCCGGCCGGCGTGTCCGGAAGGACGGCGAACCACGGTGCGCCCGGTGCGAGCACGGGAAGCGTCCGAGACATCGGTTGCGTCAGAGTCGTCATCTTGTCGTCGGCCGATCCTCTCCGGGCCTCGTTCTGGAGCCTGAATTTCTGCCCGTCCTGATCCCGTTCTCCGTCCTCGTTCCTCGTTCCTCGTTCTCGTTCTTCGTCCTTCGTTCTTGGTTCTTGGTTCTTGCGCTCGTTTTCGCGCCCGTCCGGGCGTCCCCTCTTTCTTCCCCCAATTTTGTGGAGAGCCCCGCGTGGGTTGGCGGAATCTTTGTGGCCATCGACGCCGCCGGGTTGAAAGGCGGCCGAACTGGTATTGATGACGGTAGTGCAGAATCGACATGAAAATACCGGCGGACCGGCCTTCGGTTGGCCGGTCCGCCAGCTGGTGGCAGGTTTCCGTAAATGTCAGGCGTTGGCCTGGACGGCGACAAGCCGTTACCAGCCTCCACCGCCTCCGACGATGATCACGCCGCCTCCTCCGCCCCAGCCACCACCGCCGCCCCAGCCACCGCCCCAGCCGCCGCCCCAGAAGCTGCGCCACAGCCAGTCACGGCCCCAGCCAAATCGCCCGCCGGTCACCTCGGTGAACGAGCCGGCAGCGTCGAGTGCGGGGGTTTCGTAAAGAGCCTTCATGAGGGTCAACTCCCATCGATCGGTTTCACCGCCTATTGGGCATTTCGACACGTTTCGATTGATCTTCTCCGGATCATCGACATCGGTCCACGCCCGGCGGTACGGCCACAGTGGGCGGCCAAGCCTGGTCGGTGCCTTGTTGACACGCATAGGAGCCGCCTGGCGGGTTCTCCGGAACGGTGGGCTTACGCCCTCTGGCTCGGAAGAGCCATGCCCGGGTTGCTCGCCAGAACGCCGGTGTCTGACCCGGCGGCGCTTGCCCGGTTCGACGTGAGCAGCGATGCTCGTCGTGCTTACCGCGCCCTAGCCCCTAAGCAGGCGAGAGACTTGCCTTCCTCGCCATGCCGATGGCCACTGGGTATCGGCGGCACTCGCCGTGCTCCTCCTATGCCCTGCCTCCAGAATCACTCGTGATTTCCGCATCCAGATCGCCACGTCGGCGGCCCAGTTAGACCGTGCCCAGTCCGGGTTCAGGGACGGTTCATTGCTCAGGGTGGCGGCCGGAGTGGTGTCGCCTGGCCGGCTGCAGCGCGGTGTGGGCCGCCGACGCGGCAGGCGGCTGCTGCTGCCGACGCGGTGGCTGCTGCGGTCGCGACGGCTGTTGAAGCCGCGACGGCTGTTGAGGCCGCGGTGGCTGGTGTGGCTGGTGTGGCTGGTGCGCGGTCGGCTCGCCGGTGCCACGGAGAATGCGCTGATGGAGCGCCCGCAGGTCCTTACCGGGCTCGATGCCGAGCCGCTCGGTGAGTGTCCGGTACACGGCCTGGTAGGCACGCAGCGCCTCCGCCCGCCGGCCATCCTGATCCAGCGCGACCAGGAGCTGGGCCCACAGCCGTTCCCTGGTCGGATGCTCGATGGTGAGCGCTCGCAGTGACGGCAGCACCAGGCCGTGCTGACCCAGCTGCAGACGCGCGTCGATCAGGTTCTCCCAGACGCTCCAACGCAGCTCCTCCAGACGGGCGGTCTCGGCGACCGCGACGTCGGCCGGGAGGTCCTCGTAGGGGCGGCCATGCCACAGCTCCAGCGCCGGTCCGAGGAGCCTGGCCGCCTCCGATGGCTGCTCGCTGGCCAGCGCCTCGGCACCGGCGCGGGCCAGCGCGTCGAACACCTCGACGTCGAACTCGCCAGGCGCCAGCCTGATCGCATACTCACCGTCCCGGCTCACGATCCGGCCGGGTCCGTGATTAGCGGCCGGCGGGTCGTGGCCCGCCCCGCCTTCGCGCGGGGGCAGCGGCGGCAGCGCGTGACGCAGCTCCGAGACATAGGTCTTGATGTTGCCGAGCGCGGAGCGTGGCGGGTCGTCCTCCCACAACGCCACCCCGATCTGCTCGGTGCTCACCCAGCAGCCGCCGTGCAACAGGAGCAAGGCCAGCAGCCGACGCTTCTTGCGCTGGCCGATGAACACGGGCGTTCCGTCGGCTGTCTGGATCTCGAGCGGCCCCAGGGCGCTGAACCGGGCCGTGTCCGGATCTGTCCGCCCGCCACTCGCCTTCGCACCACCCGCCTTCGCGCCGCCCGTCTGTTCACCGTCCACCTGTTCACCGCCCACCTGAGTGCCGCCCACTTGCGTGCCATGTGCTCGGGCGGCGACGTCGTCAGGGTTGGTGACGGGAGTGGTCGCGGTCGCGGTCGCGGTCGCGGTCGCGGCAGTATGCATCGACGCTGTCCCCCCAACCCCTCGCCGACAACGGCGAAACTCCTCGCCGAACTCCTCGCCGACGCTGGCGCGCATACGGTTGGTCGCACACTGTTGCCACGGTGCGTTGTCTACCCGCTTCAACTCGTGCCAGACGGCCATCTCGGTTCGGACGGCCATCCCGGGGCGGGGGGTCGCCGTACATTCTGGCCGTTCGGCGGGTGACAGCGGACGGGCCCGGGCACATCCTGATCCTGGCGTCGGAGGGATCCGAGGTCCCATGCTGTTGTCGGGAGCAGGGTGGCCTGTCGAAGAACATCGCGGAGCGTCGCGTGCGGACGACCGGCTGACGGCCGAGGCTAGTGCCAGGCCGGTGTACACGTGGATACGCGGAGGTGGGGGACCACGGTCCCGTAACCGCAGCCGGGTGCGACAGCGGCCTGCTGTACAGCGGCCTGCTGTACAGCGGCCTGCTGTACAGCGGCTCGGTGCGCCGCGGCGCGTGCGTCGTGGTCGAGCTGGCAGGTGGCCGGCGTGCGGTTGCCGGTGTGCTGTGCCGGTGGCCGGTGATGGCAGAAAGCCCGTGGTGGCAATGGCCTGCGGCGGGGTACGGGCAATATCGGCGGTACAGGACATGGCGGGTAATAGCGGGCGGTGGAGGCCGAGATGTGCCATATGTTCGCGCTGACCAGTGGGGCGCGGCCGGTCGAGGCAACGTTCTGGCTGCTCGACGCGCCAGACAGCGAGCGTGCGCGGACCGCCCGTTCACCCGACGGCGCCGGGCTTGCGATCTTCACCCCTGAAGGTGCGCCGCACGTGATCAAGCAGCCGATCACCGAGCGATCGGGCGCGGACTTCGCCCACCAACCGCGAACAGTGACGTCCTCCACGTTCATTGCCCATGTGCGGCATGCCTCGACGGGGCGGGCCAGCCTGGCGAACACGCACCCCTTCCAGCACGAGGACCGTGTGTTCGCGCACAACGGCGTGATCGAAGACCTGGGCCGGCTGGACGACCATCTTGGCGACTATCGCGCGCTCGTCCAGGGCGATACCGACTCGGAACGTTATTTTGCGCTGATCAACAAGGAGATCGACGCGGCGGGCGGTGACGTCGGGGCCGGCATCGTCGCGGCCGCCCGCTGGATCGCCGCCAACCTGCCGCTCTACTCGATCAACATGGTCATGGCGACCCCGAAAGAGCTGTGGGCACTGCGTTATCCAGACACGAACCGGCTCTACGTGCTGAGCCGAGAGCAGGGCGGCCGGCACAATCGCCACCTCGACCACGCGAGTCCGTTCAGCGAGATCAGGGCCCGGTCGTTCGAGCTGGCCGACTGGCCGGCGGTGGCGGTGGAGAGCGAGCGGATGGACGAGGATCCGGCCTGGCGCCTGATGGCCTCCGGCGAGCTGGTCCACGTTGCCGCCGATCTGACCGTCACCTCCCGGGTCGTCCTGGCTATTCCGCCGGTCCGCCAGCTCTCCCTCGACGAGCTGCGCCCCGAGGCCGCCCTGTCTCAGATCGTCAATGTCCCGTCGACCGACAACGGCGAGTCGACGGACACCGACGACGCGAGCCTCCAGCGAGCGGACACGGAGCCGGCGGCGACGGCGTAGTCCGCCCCACCGGCTGTCGGTCGCCCGCCATCCGTCGGTCGCTAACCTTCCCCGGTCCCCGGTCCCCGGTCCCCGGTCGCCGTTGGCGTGCGCGCAGGAGGCGGGAGGATTCCTCCCATTTCGTGTCATCGTCGCCGACCGGTACTCCTCGGTCATGTCCTTCGCCGGCGCAACCTGCCCGGCGCCCTGACCCCCCTGACCCCCCTGACCTCCTTGACAGCTGCGTAGACGCGGCCCTCACGCGCTGGCGGTGGTGATGGCGGTGGCGCCACTGAGGCTCACCGCCCACCGCCAGCGCCCTTCCTGCCAGCACGAGACTTGGGCGGGACCTGAGGGACGAAGCGGAGTGGTAGCTGGGATACTGGGCGTCGACCAATCGTTGGCCTCCGCGCCGGCGGTCTGGCGGACAGGTGATCGGCGCTCGAGCGTGCTCGGCGCCGGTGACGCCCGACCGCCGGTCGGGAGGGCTCGCCTAGTGGCCGATGGCGGCGGTCTTGAAAACCGCTATGGGGGCAACCTCATCGTGGGTTCGAATCCCACGCCCTCCGCTCTCTACCAGCATGTTTGCCTTCTGGGTGGACCGCCCGGAAGTGCCTGAAGATCGTTGTGGGCGTCAGGTGGGCGTGGCGACGCGGACGGACCGGGGGACGGCGTTCGCCACGGCGACGGCGGCGCGCTGGCCGGCCGGGCGCAGCAGGTGGGCGTACAGCGCGCCGGTGATCGCGGGTGAGGAGTGGCCGAGTCGCTTGGACACGAGCGCCAGGTCGATGCCCTCCTGAAGCTGGATCGACGCGGACGCGTGCCGGAGATCGTGAAGCCGTCGTCGCGAGAGCAGGCCTCGGCCGAGTTCGGCGCCGGCGGCGAGGTCGGCCGTGAGCGGCTCGGCCAGGTCCAGGCGGGATCGGTTGCCGCGTAGTCGGGTTGCCGCGGTGACGGTCACTGTGCCGGCGGGCTCACGGTCGACGTACAACGTCCACTTGCCGATCGGGTCGCGGTCGCGCTGGAGCGCCCCGACGACGACGTGGCCGGTCTGAGCTGGGGCGGGGAGGCGGACGGTGGCGAGCAGGCCCGCTCGCCGGGCGATCGTCTGCATGCGCTGCGAGACGTACTCGGGCGGCAGGTAACGCCCGTCGGGTCGTGTGAACATCAGCCCTGACAGCGCGACCGGTTTGCCGTGCTGGTTCGGCAACGTCCCGTTGACCCACGCCCCGCAGGCCTTCTCGCGCTCGGCGTCCTGCGTCAGCCGGTGCGCCAGCAGCGACCCCAGGGTCGTCGGGTCGAGGTCGATCTTCCGCTTGCCCGATCGAGTCTTGGGTGGCCACACGCCATGCCTACCGCCCGATTCCGTGATCTGCTGAGAGATCGTCAGTACCGACAGGTCGGGGTCGAGACCGGGCCAGGCCGCGCCGCAGGCCTCGCCTCGGCGTACGCCATGCAGCGCGATCAGCTCCCACATGGCGGCGAGCCGGTCGGTGGCCGCCTCGTCCAGGAACGCGCCGACTTCGTGGGCTTCCCATGGCTCGACCTCGGGCCGGGTGTACTCGGGCAGCTCGACGCCGGCTACCGGGTTGAAGCTGATCAGCCGCCGGTTCGCGGCGTCGTTGAGCGCATTGCGCTGAGTGTCGCGAATGCGCTCGATCGTCGCCGGACCGGTCGGCCGCGGCTTGCCGGCACCTGCTGCCTCGATCTGCCGGAAGGCCCTGTCGATGTGGTCGGCGCGCAGGCCGGACAGCGGCACCTTGCCAAGCCACGGTTTGAGGTGCAGCCGGATGTGGCTCTCGTACGAGCGGCGCGCGGTCGGGCGCAGCCGCCGCTTCGACTCCAGCCACTGGTCGAGGTACTCGCCGACGGTCAGGGTGCCGACGTGCTTCTGGCCGGCCCGGACCTTCGCCAGCTGATCCTCGGCATCCTGCTCGGCGGCGTCCTTCGTGTCGAAGCCCGATCCGCGTAGCTGCGTCCTTCCGACCAGGGGAACGAGCTCTCCTGGTACTTCGATGCGCCAGGACCATTTGCCGTGCGGTTTCCGGCCCTTGAGCTTCGGGCAACGCTTGCCGAACTGTTTCCCCCGTACTCCGCACGTTCTTGTGGTGTGCTGACTGTGTGAGTTCTTGATCCGCCCGGGTGTTGATCGCCCTGGTGTGTAGTGTGTTCGGTCTGGCACGGTTCGGAGCGTGCTGGCTACCGCCGCCCGGCTGGGCTATGGGCCCCCGAGTGTGGAGAAGATGCTCGGCGCTCTGCCGGTGGCCCGGGACCTGCTGGCCCGCCTCGATCTGGTCGCGACGATCGACCGGCTCTGCCCGATCCAGGAGAAGAAGGCGCGGCTCACCCACGGCCAGGTCGTCGCGATGCTGATCGCCAACCGGCTGACCGCACCGACCCCGCTGGTCCACGTCGAGGACTGGGCCCGGGCGTGGGCGGTCGAGGAGGTGTTCGGGATTGCCCCGGACGCGCTCAACGACGACCGGCTCGGCCGGGCCCTGGAGGCGCTCGCCGAGCAGGCCGACGCTGTCGTCGGCTCGATCGGTGCCGCCGCGATCGCCGACGCTGGCCCTCGACGCGCTGCTCGAGCGGCTGGTCGCGCAGGGCCTGCTGAAGGCGGGTGGCCGGGTGCGCACCGACTCGACCCACGTGCTCGGGGTGATCCGGCACCTGTGTCGGCTCGAGCTGGCCGGGGAGAGCCTGCGCGCCGCGCTCGAGGCGCTGGCCGTGGCCGTCCCGGCCTGGCTGACCGGCGTGATCGACGCCTCCTGGCAGCGTCGTTACGGGACGCGGGTCGACAACTGGCATCTGCCCGAGTCCGAGACGAAGCGCAAGGCGCTCATGGTCGAGTACGGCCGCGACGGCTACCACCTGCTCGAACAGGTCTGTGCGCGCAGCGCGCCGCCCTGGCTGCGCGAGCTGCCCGCCGTCGACGCGTTGCGTCGGATCTGGGTCCAGCAGTTCTACCGGTACACCACGGCCAGCGGGACGGAGGTGGTGCGGCGGCGGGAGAGCGCGTCCGAGGGCGGGGACGGTCTCCCGCCTGGCAGAGACCGCCTGATCTCGCCCTACGACCTCGACGCCCGCCACAGCGTCAAACGCGAGACAGGCTGGGACGGCTACAAGGTCCACTTCTCGGAGACCTGCGACCCACCCGCCCCCACGACCGGGACCGGGACCGGTAGCGGGCGTGGCGACCTCCCGAACCTGATCACCGGGGTGCTGACCACCGTGGCGACCACCCCCGACGCGGCCGCGCTTGAGGAGATCCACGCCGGGCTTGCGCGTACCGGGCTGCTGCCCGCCGAGCACCTGCTCGACTCCGGCTACCCCAGTGCCGAGCAGATCATCCGGTCCGCCCGGACCTACGGGGTCGCGCTGGTCACCCCGGTCCTGCTCGACCAGTCCGCCCAGGCCAGGGCCGGGGCGGGCTACGACAAGGCGAGCTTCTCCTTCGACTTCGCCCAGCGACGCGCGACCTGCCCCGAGGGCCAGGCCAGCGCGACCTGGACCCCGTGCCGCCAGCGCGAGACCGACGCGATCGTGGTGACCTGGGCGAGGACGGTCTGCGGCCCCTGCCCGAAACGGGACCTGTGCACGAAGGGCAGACAACGGCAGATCACCATCCGGGACCGTGACCTGCACGAAGCCCTGGCCGCCGCGCGCGTCGAGCAGACGACCGACACGTGGAAGGCCCGCTACGCCGCCCGCGCCGGGATCGAGGGCACCATGCGCCAAACCACCCACGTCGCCGGCACCCGCACCACCCGCTACGTGGGCTTACCGAAGACGGCGCTCGAGCACAACTTCTCCGCAACGGCGGTCAACATGATCCGGCTCGATGCCTACTGGACCGGCAAGCCCCTCGATCGCACCCGCGCCACCCACCTCGCCCGACTCGACTTCACCCTCGCCGCCTGAATAAGCCAGCAGGGTCCATGCAGGCGTCAAAAATTCACGCAGCCGAAAAGTAGAATCCTCTTCCCATCGTCAGGTCAGGTTGATCCAGTTGCCTGCCTGACTGTCATCCGGCGGTGGCGGCCTCCGCCCAACGGCCGGCCTGTCGACCGGCCAGCGGCCGACAGGGCCGAGACGTGCACCAGACGGCACGTACAATCCCACCCGGGTCACCGCCATCCGCCATGCACCTATGGGGGTGGCGGCTACGCCGCCACCCACTAGGACTTTGGGTATCGGGCGGCGCTCGGGCCGGCCGATAGTAAGCGACCTCCCGAGCGGTCTTCACATAGAGCACCAATATATCTGGCCTGAGTCGGACGATGCACGATAGGAAGAAAATTTTTCTGCCTACCGCCATACTTTTCCCGACTCGGATCCGGGCGACGCCAGCGCGCCTGGCGGCTTTCCCCTCGCCCTTTTGTGAGCCCACAGGGTAAGTATCGGCGGTCAGAACCGTGAGGCTGCTAACCCATCAGCCAGACCTGCCCTTTGATTACATGGAGGCATAGTCACAGGCCTCTGGCACAGGGAACATTGAAGCCGAGTTCGATCATGCGATTGGCGATTTGCCTTGGCGTCCAGCGGAACCAGAATGATGCGGCTAGTACCTCGGCGCGGGAGACCGGTCGTTCCAGGTAGGTGCCGTCCGAGCTTGTGAGCAGGTCCGCGAGGCGTCGGTCCACCCCGTCGACGAAGATGTCGAGTGTGCTGTCACCGAGCTTCGGCACAGCGCAGCCAAGTTTCGCGAGCCTGTCGATGACGCGTCGCGGGGACCAGCGGAGGTAGCCAGCGACTGCCATGATGTGGGAGATCGGCACTGCATGCAGACCCAGCCAGGGACCCCGTCCGTCGACGTGCGAGCTCAACAGGATCGCGTCCTGCGCGGTCAGCTCCTCCGCTGCGAGATCGGGAAGTGACTCTGTGGTCGGCACCGACAGGCCGAGGTTGGCAAATGATTCGCGGATGCTGTCCACGGCCCGTCCGGTGAACTGGGCCACGGCCAGGACCTGAGGCACGGACAGCCGATCCGCTCCCGGTGCCGCCGTGTCTGTGGCCTGGAAGGCAACCGTCGCGTGCTCACGGTCCATCTGGGCAAGTTCCCGCGGCGCCCCCGAAACGTCCAAGCCGAGCCGCTGATACCGATCGCGGATCTCGGCGACATCGCAGGAAAGGATGCACGCCGCATGGTACACATGCGCCTGTGGTATCTGGTGGTGCGAAATGCGGGGCGCCTTCCCATCGAGATACCTGCTCAGCAGGACGAGGTCAACAGCATCTATCTCGTCTGGTGTACCGCGAGGAAGATCTCTTATGGTAAAACCTAGATTCCGGAATCGGCTGACAATCTCGCTTGGAGGCTCGCCGGTAACTGCGGCGGCGGCCAAGACGTGCCCCAGACCGATTTCGTCTTCCGCTAGCCACGGTGGCTCTCCATCCAGCGCCCAACTCAGCAGGTCGATGTCCTCAGAGCGCAGATCGCTCGGGAATCTCGCCTCTGCGTAGGCATCAAGGCCTACGGCTAGTCCACCGATCCAGGCTGCTAGGTCCGCCGGCTCCCGCCTCAGGCGCCGAGACCGGTCACGGTGGGCGGTGGCGAGGATGCTGGCCCGGCTTAGACCAGCCCAGCCCGGCCAGCGCAACGGGTCGTCGGTGACATCGAGCAGGTCGACGATCGTGCGTTCTTCCACCGCGGTCAGTGTGACGTCCGAGACGTCAGGGACCTTGAGGCCAAGCTCGCTGAGCCTGTCAGCGACGTCGCGGGGGCGCCGACCCGTCTGGGCAGCGGCGCGCGCGATCTGAGCTGCATTGACAGTCTCGCGAGGAATGAAGACATCGCAGGCGTCGAAGTCTCGGGCCAGCAGGGCGATATCGGACGGTCGAACGGGTGAGGCAGCTATTCCGTTCGGGTCGGCGGCGGCCATTCCAAGCTGGCGCAGCCGTCGGACTATTTCTTCTGGCTCTCGGCGTAGCCGGTTCGCAGCCGCGTGTACCTGCGCCGCAGCGACGAAGCTACCCTCAAATGCGAGATCCGCCCGACCATCAAAGAGCCTGCTGAGCACGACGCCGTCGTCGTGTACGAGCTCAACTCCGGCGAGCTCGGGTATCGCCACGCCGGTCTCGGCGAGCAGAGCAAGCGACTCGCTGGTCGCGATTCCGTTTGATCCGGCTATGAAAAGGAGGTCGTTTACCTCACACCGACCCCTCTCGGAAATGACGTCAATACAGTGCGAATTGATCTCGGTGAGTCGTGCTAGTCGATCTGTTCTCAGCTCGGGAACGTGTGCGACGGTGTACCCGGCCGCACGAAGCATTGTCACCAGTGTCGGGTGAGACATTTTAGCTGTATTGCTAAGAGCCAGCAGCTTGACTCGGTCGACGGGGGACCCAATTGTCCACAGTGGGTGCTCTTCATCCACCTGTGGGAAAAGCTCGGCGAGGTTTTCCGACTTGCTGGCCGACAGGTGGACTGTGTTCGCCACGGGAAAGCCAAGCTGTCGGAGCCTATCAATGTAGCCATGCCGGAATCGGCGGTCTTTCGGAGGAAGGCCGCTCAGGTAACTTGTGGGCACCGGCGCAGTCTCCAGGGCGCCCTCCGTGTCTCGGCTGACGAGCAGCACGTCGGCTTCGCCGAGAGCAGTTTCTAGCATAGCTTCTGCGTGGGGAACCCGATAGCCGAACGCCAGCAACCGGGTACAGACCTCGGCCAGGCTGAGACCGGTGTAGAGAGCGGCCCGCAGGAGATGCGCACGGCTCACCCGGCCGGCCGACAGCCAAGGCCACCGTCCGTCGAGATTGCTGCTCTGTAGGACGAGATCCATGGGCGTAGTGTCGACCGGTCCTACAAGTGGAGGCGATACCACAACACCCGTAGCGCTGAGGGCATCGACGATTTTCTCGGGTGCTGTCATTAGGCGAGTCGCCGCCGCGAGAACGTGCCCTGGGCTCACGGTATCTTCACGTAACCGCCGCCATCCTGGCAGTGGAAACTGGCCGTCAAGACCCGAGCTGAGGGCGGTCTTCTCCAATTCGGAGATCTCCGTCACGTTGATACTCTTTAAGCTGGGAACCTGGAAGCCAAGTCGGCGAATACGGTGACCCATCTCCTGCGGCGTCGTTCGCAGCCTGCCGGCCAGGAAGCCGACGTCCTTCTTCAATCTTGTGGGCACAATGTCGCCATGCTGGAAAGCGGCGAAGACGATGGCTAGATCGCTGGGAATGACCCTTCCGGAATCCTCGGCCTCGTCCGCTTGGACCGATACTTCAAGCTCGCTGTTCACCCACGAAGTGAGGCGCCCGAAGAAGACCGTGTCAGGCACCCAGGAGGGATACAACCAGGGTGTTCCTGTCCGGGCGACAGGACGATTAGTTGAGCCGGCAAGCCAAAAAATGCTATCGGTAGCGAGCAGTCCGGTCTGTTTGATTGGCAGCCGGCCGCCGCCAATTCCGGCCCAAAATTCTCCGTCGGCGGCCATCATGCCAACCAAGGCATCGGCGACTAAAGGGAAGGAATAGGCGAACGCAGTGGCCCATTCGGCTGTCACGTCCAGAGCATCGGACGACCGTAACACGTGAAGCGCGGCCACCAGCAGAGCATCGACCGCCGGCTCGTCGACCAGATCTCGGATCTTGTTGCGATCAACTGAGAGCTCGGGAACCAGCTGGCCGGTCAGATCGAGCACCACGCCGAAGACAGCCTCGCCGACCCATAGGCCATCGGCGAGGATCGCGCCGACGCCGTTGCACCACCAGACGGCGCGACTAGCGCTGACGATCTGCGTGGTTAGGCGGCGCGCGAAACCCTGCAATGGGTCCGTGTTGCCGACGGGCGCCGACGGGGCGAGCTTGCCGGCGGGCCAGTACTCCACCGCCGCCCCCTCGGCGGCGTGTGTATCGAACTCGGCTGCCCAAAGGATTCGACGCAGGATGTCCACACAGGAGATCGACGGTCGCTTTGGGTCCCGACTCAGGTAGAGCCGGACGGTGGTGCCGCTCTCGCGTCCCGGCCCCATGGGTTCTATACGGAACAAGTTACCAGGTCCCGCGATCGTGACGCGCAACAGCTCGCCAGGCCTGCCGTCGAGCCCGAGGCGGCATGTCTCGACGCGGATCTCGTCGGCGATCATGAAATAGCTTAGGACGCCGACCCCGAATCGGCTGTTCGGGTAGAACTCGATCGGTGGGTCGCACGCTGCCCACCGGCCCATCTCCTCAACGACTTCGGGAAGGTCGACTGTCCGGGTGCCGGCCTCGGCGAAGACGTCGGAGATCTCTCGGTAGTTCATGCCGATGCCGTTGTCGCGGCACTCGATGTAAGGCGTGCCGTCTGGCTGGAATCCCTGCTGAAAGTCGATCCGGCCCGTCCAGGATGACGCACGACCCGTGGTCCGCGTGAGATATTCGGCACGGGCTCGGCGGTAGCGGCAGGCGTCGAGCGCGTTCTGGTAGAGCTCGCGCACTGCCAGCGCGCGGTTTTCGTAGAGCTGCTCGCCCATGAGCAGCTCCTGGACTTTGTCCTCTGCGAGGCGGAACTGCGCGCCTGCGGAGGTGTAGCTGGGGTGACCGTCGATCTCAGCGGCGCGGACGCCGTCGGCGGTGGCGTGCGTGGGCATGCCTGCGAGCGCCGGGATTTCGGCGGTCGCGCGATGGGCTTCTGCGAGCAGGGTATCGAGGCCGGCGGTGTGCCGTTCGAGCGCGACCTGGACGGCTGGGTGGTGGCATTCGACCGCGAGGGCGCGTGTGGAGCGTCCCCGGCCCTGCCATTCAGCCCGTCGCAGTGACGTTCGGACTTCGGCGAGGTCGACGGCGTCCGCGACCCCGAGGTGTTCGACGACGACGGCCGGGAGCGCCGCGACTTCGAGCGCCATCTTCTGCCCGATCGCAAGGAGGTACCCGACGAGCCGCTCGCGCAGCAGCATCTCCTCGCTCGTCGCTGGAGCGACCATCGCTAGGTCAGCCAGAGCGCCGACCCGCCCGGACTGATTCAAGAACGTGGGGGTCGCGCGCAGTGCGGTAAGGATCTCGGTCAACCGCGCCGTCTGAAAGACGTCCGCGGCCAGACTGTCTTGGCCCCCGTCCGACCCTGAAGCGGTGAGCAACTCTTGCAGCAGGCTCCGCCAGCGAGCGGTCACCTGGGATTCGCACCATTTGTGGGCAAGCCACCAGCTGACGGCCGCAGCAGATGCCTGGTCGCCTGCCAGCCGCGCCCGTTCGATCCGGCGGACAAGCCGCGGGTGGCCGGTGATGAAGGCCTCGAAGTCGGCGCGTTCGGTGGTCGACCCCTCGGTTGACCCCGGGTGAGCGACAGCGGCCTGCGCGACGAGCATCGTCCAGACGGTCTGGTGCAGATAGGGCCCCACGACGAGCAGAGCGGCTTCGGCAGCGGAGAGTTCCTCGGGCCCGGGCGGCAGCTTGCTGACAAGGAACTCGACCCGTCGGGCCATCCGGCGCGCAAGGTCAGGATCGTGCCAGGGATCGTCCGCGAGAGTCGCGGCCGCCGTGTCGTATGCCCGGCCAAGCCGATCAATCAAGGTGCCGGCTGCCGCCCGAAGTACGCCGGGGACGGGGGTGTCGGCCGTTCGTTCCCAGGCCCGGTGGTTGCTAGCGGCTGCCGTCCAGGCATGCGGAGGAGCGTCCGAGGTATCCCCATCGGGCTGTGAAGGGAAGGGGCGAAAGCCGAGCGGGTCGCAGTGCGGCAGAGGGCGGAGCAAGCAGCGGCGGTCCACTGGCGCACCGCTCTTGCCGCTGGTGGCGTGCCGTCCGGGGACGCTCATCCGCGTGAGTACGCCCGTTGGCGCAGACGGCTGGCCATTGTTCTCGCCATCAGGCAGGGGCCGGGCCATCGCATGTTCGAGTGCAGTATGCAACTCCACGAGTGTCCCGGGCAGAGGACCTGTCGAGATGACGTCGATCAGCGCACGGGTGAGCGACGGGCGACCTACGGGATCCGGAAGAAGGTCGCCGTGGTCTGCGAGGCCGGCAGTCTGGCCTCGATAGATGTAAGCAACGTCGACTCCCGGCGCGGGCTCGACGCGCCCAGTTCCCCAGCCGGGATCCGTGACAGTGTCGCGGACACTCTCTTCGTACTCGGTCATGCCATCGACCAAGATCAGCACGCGCGCGGCAGCGGTGTGGGCGAGCGGCCCGGACCAGTCGACCGGCACGCACAGATCCCAGAAGGGCTTGTATCCCACTGTGGCGTCGGCGGGGACGATGAGGTCGCGGCCAGTCTCGGCGCCTTGCGGAGCGACATGGACTGCGTTACCGGCGAGAAGGAGCAGCAGGGTGGCGCCTGGCGCCGCGTCGCTGAGGAAGCCGTGGACAGCGGCTTTCAGCGCGCTCGCGCCCGACCGGGAACGGTCGTGGATCTCGGTTCGGTACCCTACGGACTCTAGGCGCTCCGCCGCGCCGTCGAGCATGCCGGACAACCACGGTAGCGCCGGCAGGCGTTCGTCCTCATAGGTACCGATTCCGATCAGCAGTGCATGGAACTCCGCGGGCTGGTCGGGCACAGAAGTGCCCGGATCGCCATCGACGCCGGGGAATACGGGCGAAGCCGCGCTGAGCCTGGACGAGGGAGCTAGGCCCGGGAAGGCGGGCTCCTGGGAAGGCTTGGCCCGGCCCGCGATCGTTGCTCGGACCCTCGCGAGCAGTTCCCCGCGGGCTTGGTGCTCCGCCATACCGAACAGATCGAAGGAGACCACCTGGCCAAGCAGGCCAGGGCGGCCACATTCCTCGATCCGGACGGGGATCAGCCGCCGGCGGGCGCTGTCCGGATCCGCCGCGACGGCGGCCTGCCATTCCTGGGTGCCATAGGCCGAATCGAGGTAGGCAGACGACAACACAGCCAAGGTCCGCGACGAGTTCCGGATGCCGTCCTGCATGGCACGGGTCCAGTTGCTACCCGGAACCATGTCCCAGGCTTGGAGGAGCACTCGGAAGCCGTCCGCTTCGAGCTGCCAGGCGATCCATTCGGCCCAGGGGCGGTCCGTCTGGGTGTAGGAGACAAAGAAGTCCCAGCGGTCGGCAAAGCCTGTGGTGTGGTCACCCCCATTGAACACGCGCCAAGTATGACAGTGACGTGCATCTCCCGGGCTCGGACGCCGTTCTTCACCGAGCTTGCCGATGCGGTGCACGTCAGCGGCGACGAGTCGGTCGATCTGGATCACTGAGCTGAACGTGCTTGACCGACGTCAGACGCTGCGTAGCTCCTTGGCCGGGTCGACACAGAGGTCGCGAAGTGTCCGGCCACACCCACGGCGTCAACGCGCTCGCGTTCACGCCCGACGGCCAGCTGATCGCCAGCGCCAGCGACGACCAGACTGTGCGGCTGTGGAATCCGAGCACCGCCGTCGAACAGGCTTCGCCAACCGCACGCGCCCATTGGGTGCGAGCCGTGGCCTTCGCGCCAGACCGGCGGCTTCTCGCCACCGCCGGCGACGACGGCGGGGCGGTAACGCTGTGGAACCCGACCACCGGCACCAAGCAGGCTCTGCTGAGAGGCCATACCGACTGGGTACGTGCCGCGGCCTTCGCGCCCGACGGACGGCTACTCGCCACAGCCGGCCGCGACCAGACCGTACGACTGTGGGATTCAGCCACCGGAACTGAGCACGCAGTCTTGACCGGGCACGGCGGCTGGGTGAATGCGGTCGCCTTCGCCCCGAACACCCAACTGCTCGCTACCGCTGGCGACGACAGGACCGTCCGGCTGTGGAACCCAGTCACCGGCAGGCGCGTGCGGTGCTGACCGGACACGAAGGCTGGGTGAACGCGGTGACCTTCGCCCCGGACGGCCAAACGCTGGCCACAGCGAGCGAAGACGGAACCGTTCGCCTGTGGGACCCGATCAATGGCCTGGAGAAAGCCATCCTGGTCGATAGCCACGGCTGGGTGAGCGCTGTCGCCTTCGCCCCGGACGGACGGCTCCTTGCGGTCGGCGGCGGCGACGGGACCGTCCAGCTATGCGATCCCACGACAGGCGCCGATCACATGGTCTTGACCGGCCACGCCCAGCCGGTGCGAGCCGTGGCATTCGCCGTCGACCAACGGCTGCTCGCCACCGCCAGCGACGACGGGACCATACGGATATGGGAATTGTCCACCGGAACCCTCGTCACAGCACTAACGCTCACGGCCCCAATCAAGGCATGCGTCTGGTCCGGCGACCTCCTGTGCTGCGGCACAAAACAGAGCATGGTGCTCCTCCGATTCCATCTCTGACTATGCGCAATCCCATCGCAGGGTCACGCCCCCTCGCCCGGACACGCCATGTGATGACCGGTCCGAATCCTTCAGGGATGACCTGTGGTTTTTCGTTGACGTTCATGCCGCCCGCCAAGCGCGTGAGCGGCTGGCGATTGGTCAGACATAGATTCCCAGCGGATCCCGGGCGGGGCAGGCAGGGCCGCGGTAGATGCCGAGACTCTCGACGTTTTGCCGCTGCCATTGGGATATCTGGGAAGTGGCTGAGCGAAGCGGCTGTCCGGACCAGTGCGGAGGCGCTGGAGCTGGACTACCTGCCAGCCTTGGTCCACTGTTGACCGAAGCGATCTGCCATAGATCAGGCTGCTCGATCGTGACGGACGGTGCTCATCGTCCCGGTTGGGTCGATGATCGGCCGGGGCCAAACCGTGGACGAACTGCGACGCAGTCGATGACACGAAGCGGCACAGACCGGCACGGACCACGGTCGCACAAGCCAGCTCTCGTACCCGGAGGCAAGTCGCCGCAGCACAAAACGACAATTGCCGACAGCCCTCAATCACCCCACGGCAGGAGCGCAAGCCGTTCCAATAAGGGACTCATAATCCCCTCCGCTGGATGCTGCTTGCCGCATACTCTGCCGGTTCCTGCGCCGAGCACCGAGGGGCGTACACCGTCCAGCGGCGCGCCGCGTTGCGGCGAGGCGCTGGCTGGCGCCGCCCGGGAGGGCATCGGCGCGGTCGACAGATGTCGTTCGTGTTGACCTGATCGAACCTTCGCGATGTGCTTGGCGATGTCCCTCTCCGGGACCCGGAGGGTCGGGCCCGACCGTGGCGCGGTCCTCGACGTCGAGGAGCCGCGCCTCGCTCTGGCGGCCATTGCGGTGGCGTCAGTTCCAGGCGCGCCTTCCCCGGACCGTCGACGCCGGTTGCCAGCGGGTTGTTCCGCCGCGGCCGGCTGCCCAACCCGGACCCGCAGTCCCGTTCGCCCCCGTCAATCCTGAGCCGGGCTCAGGCATGTCCAAGCCGGGTGAGCGGTCGTCTCGACAGAATGCCAGCCAAGATCGACGTGGATGAGGAGTGGATGAGGTCGCGTGACCAAACCGCTGGGCGGTGAACGGCCGCTAACCGTCGATCAGCGAATATGCAGGCCAGAGATAGCTCGCGCGATCACCAGGCGCTGGATCTCGCTCGTGCCTTCGAAGATGGTGTAGATCTAGAAGAGGCTGCGGCCGATCACGATTGGTGACGATCTATGGCGTGTCGTGCCAGCCGCCTGGCCTGGCGTTTCGGCAGATCAGAGGCCGAAGTCATCGTCGGACGGTCCGTCGGCCAACCCGAGGTCGTTCACTGAGGGTGTCCGGTTAGGGCCGTCGATGTCCGGTGGTCTCCGGAGGCCTGTGGACTCCGTGTGGACACGATCATGATGCTCGGGTTCGCCTTCGGGGGCCGGAGCCGGGTCGTCCGGGGTGCCGTCGGATTGCTGTTCGGCGGCGAAGGATGCGTCGATGAGGCCGAGGGCGCGCTTCTCCTGGCCGACGATGCACTTGGCGTAGACGGTGAGAAGGATGCGGACGCTGTGTCCGGCCCATTCGGCGACCTGGGTGGGCGGTACGCCGGCGTTCAGCCAGCGCGACACCGCCGCGTGGCGGAGATCGTAGGGGCGTCGCGCGAGCGGCGAGGCGACTTCGGCTGCGGTCAAGGCCTGCTGGCGAGCGGCGCGCCAGACCGCCAGGTAGCGGCTCGTCTTGACGGCGCCGCCCGTATAGGAGCGGAAGATCCGGCCGTCTGGCGTGGTCCCGAAGCGGTCGATGTGTCGGCGCAGCAGTACGACGAGGTCGGGGTGGAGGGGGACCGGCCGGACTTCGCCCTTCTCGCGGTGTTTCAGCTCGCGGGCCTGCCTGGGCTGTTCGGGTTCGTCGGACCAGAGCGGGGAGACCTCCGGGTTGTTGCCCTCCAGTGCGACCTCGCCCCAGCCGGTCTCGGGCAGCGTCAGCTGCTCGATGGTGAGTTCCTGTGTCTCGCCGGGCCTGGTGGCCGCGTAGTAGATGCAGGCGTAGAACGCCTCCAGCTCCGGGGCCCTCTCGGCTACTGCGGCGAGGAGGCGCAGCGCCCGGCCGTGGTCGACCACGGCCCGCCGGTCGACGACCATGACCTTGCGTGGTGGCGTCCACTGGGCGCCGGGAAGCGGGTTGGCGTCAAGGTCGCCGCGGGCGACGGCAAAGGTGATGACCTGGCTGAAGAACATGCGGCGCCGGGTGATGGTGTTCGGTGCTGCGGGTTTCCCGTCGAGGCGGTGTGACAATGCGACGAGCGCGGCCCGGGTGACGTCGACGTTGGCGAGGTCGCGAATCGGCCGGCTGTGTCTGTCCATCCAGGCGAGTACCTCGGTCCAGCCTTCGGGCGGCTCATTCTCGACGCGGCGGCCGTCTGGGCCGAGAGCGGTGCGGCTCCCGGTGCGGAATACCCAGCCGGCCAGCGCCTCGCGCACCAGGCCCGCGAGCCGTGCTGGCAACGGCTCATCGAACAGAGCCGGAGTGACCGAGCCGAGCGCCTCCGAGAGCGCACGGCGGGTGCCTGGTGCCTGATGTTCGGCCCACTTGGCGTCGACGAAGTCGCGGGCGACGGCGAGCCAGGTGCGCTCGGGCGCCGGGTCGGGTGCCGGCTGGGGGAGTGCGCGCCACTCGGAGAGCGGGAGACCGGTCTCGACGTCGAACGCCTCGCCCTTGCGCACCGCGGTGAGGATCTCGGCGCGACGGGACTCGGCCGCGGTCTTCGACGCGAAGTTGCGGGTGTTGGGCCGCGGCCGGCCGGCGACCTGCCATCTGACCTGCCAGCTCGAACCGTTCTTGAGGCGGATCTCCTTGACGGACCAGACGCGGACGTCGAAGGTGATGCGCCGCTCCTCCCCGTCGGGCGGGATGGCGCCGCCGGCCTGAGCGCGGCTCATCGTGCGCTCGGATCGCGCGTAAGGCCGTCGAGCCAGGCGTTCAGGTCGTCGCGGGCGACCCGGACCTGGCCGTTCGGCAGCTTGATGACCTTCGGGCCAGTGCCTTTGATCTGCCAGTCGTGCCAGGTCGACCGCGGCAACGGCCCGTCGGGGCCGCCGAGTTCGGCGAGGACTTGGTCAAGGGTCAGCAGAATCCGCTGATCGGTTCGGGTCGGCTGCTTGGTTGGCTGGATCGACCTTGTCGGCCGGCGGCCACCGCCAGCGTCCGGCCTGATTGTGCTCATAACGCCGCACGGTCCGGATCACGGTCACCCCGAACGACATCGCCAGAAGCATCGTGCTCCGAATTCGCCATTCGCCTGAACCGCTGGGATTGTGGGCCGGGCCGCCTTCGCCGGTGGCCCGGCCTATCGCCGACTCCTGATGTCGCAGCCTCCTGAAAACTGACGTTGCGTGCACTGGCCGTCCCACGCCAGCTTTCGCCCCATGCGCTTCTTCGCCGTGCGTCGAGACCAGCGCGAGTGACCGCCTGACCCTGGGGCGGGCGCCGGTGACCGCGTGATGCCCGGCGCGATGCCCAGAGGGATGCCTTGGCTGGTCGCGATGGTGTCCGCGATGCCTTCGCGGATGTCCTCTGGGATGCCGGTAGCGCGGACGCTTGGGGGTTGGCCTGGTGGGAGCCCGACGGGGCGCCGTTCGACCGACCGCTAGCCCCGGGAGGTACGCCGGCCAACCGGCGCGTCGAACGCTGGGGCAACGACGACATTGACCGTCTCAGACCAGAAACCCTGGACGAGGTGCCGGGAGATCACGAGACGTCCGATTTGGTCGGAGCCTCAATAGATCTGGGTGATGTTCGTTTCAAGAGATCGACTTCGTCGTTACCTGGGAACATGTGCGGTCGGCGGCAGGTAGTCGTGCGCGAATCCACGTCCTGTCCACGGCCTGGACTTCGAGCTGGGAAACGGAGCGTGCCGGACGCGCCGTGGTCGGGCCTCCGCCGCCAGTCCCGCGTCTCGGTCCGATGTGAGTGCCTCGCGGATCGCCGAAACGCAGAGTCGGACCAGGTCGCCACCTTCAGATCCGTAAACCTCGGCGGAGCGACCACTGACGTCCGCCGGTGTCCGCCGGTGCAGGTCAAGGACTCCGATGCGTCCACCGGCGTCCATGGATATCCACTCCCAGTGCAGTACGAGTGCAGTACAGCCGATGCTGCAGCGGTCATCACGGACTGTGCAACTAGCCGAGTGATCAGTCGGGGCGGAGGGCTACGGTGGCCAACAGGCCGCGACCATCCGCTGTTTAGCTGTGGCCGCCGGTTCCGTCGCTGTCCACCGACGTCTGCCCCGTTGCCGTCAGGCCGACGTCGCTCCATGCCCACCGACAGCGGGGCGAGTGGTGATCGGAGTGGCTCGTGACCACCCAAAATGGCGAACGCCGCGTCTGCTCGGCATGGTGCGATCTGACTGCCAGACATGACCCGCAATCGAGTCGTACCATGCGACGGTGGCCTGGTTGTCTGCAAACTGGTTTAATCTGGTTCAGACTATTGCAATTCTCGCTGGACTCATCTTCTCAGGGCTTGCGCTCCGCCAAAATGCTGCGGCGACTAGAGTGAGCACACAGTTAGCAGTCGCCACGAATCATCGGGAGTTGTGGCAAAACGTTATCGACAAACCCGCATTGGCGAGAATATTTGAGAGTTCACCTACTCCTGGCATGCCGACGCATGACGAGCGCTGGTTCTTAACCTTGGTCATCAATCATGCAAACATAGCCTTTCTTGCGCTATCCAAAAGCGCGGATGAGGATCAACGCAAAGCACTAGAGGACGACTACCGTCTTATACTCGGCACTCCGCTCGCACGGCAGGTGTGGGACGAAGTTAAAAACTTCCAGGACGCCGGATTCCGAGAGTTCGTTGAGGCGGCGCTCCGCCGCACGGAAACCTAAATTAGGGCTCACCCCCGACCGCCCGATTACAAGATCGGTCCGGGTGTCCATGGACGTCCACAGACGTCCATGATCGTCTACGGTCGTCCCCGGCTTGACTGTACGAATGGCTGTATGACACTGCGGCCATGTACAGTAACGGGTCGGGCCCGATCCCGGAAGCGCCTTCTACGCTCAGATTAGGAGCCATCGCGCGATTCCCGTGTCAGACTATTCACCACCCGATCACACCGTCTACTAAGAATCCGAGCCGATCTGCAGGCGTCTTCCAGGAATAGAGCCGAGAACGCAGCGGCATTCGACGTAAAGAATGTCGACCGATTGATCTCGGCCTGACGTTCTAGGCCCACAGTCAGAGATCAAGAGAATCGACCGGTTCCTCGGGTTGCAGGAGACGAGCACGACCAAGATCGCGAATTACATAAGCGGTCGTTCCGAGCAGTCCACTCAACGCGGCACGATCTGTGGAACTCGTCACAATAGTTTGCTCACCGTCCCCTGCGCGAGCCGCAAGCCTTGCCAGAGTCGCTCCGAAGTGATCTTCATCCAATTCGTGCTGTCGCGGCTCGTCGAGCATTAGGAGGCCAAGGTGAGGCCCCGCCACCTGGTTGGATAGCTCGCGGATCGCCTCCAGGTAGGCGATCTTGACTCGAACAACGTCACTCGCGCTTACGTCTGCGTCAAGATTAAAACCGGCTCTCTCGGGCCTGAGCGTTTCCTCATCTAGTACGACACCCCGAGCGTTATAGCTACTGAAGCCGAACTGAGTCAACAAGGCTCGGAGAAGCCGACCGAGCTGCGACGCCTTTCGCGTGTCCTCTACCGGCAGATCTTTCGGAACCCTCTCAAGAGAATTGCGAGTGTCTGCAATTCTGTCTGCGATTTCTTGAATTTCTTCACGCTTGTCTGCAAGATTGTCAGAAATGCGCGCCAGTTCCTGAAGTCGAGATTCTGCCGCAATTCTTCGAGCGATGGCTCCTGCGCTTGGATAATCTTCCGGTGCGATGAGGTCTGACCGCAATGCCCGAATCGTGGTCCGCAATCGATCGACTTCTCGCTGCAACGCAGAAAAGACGGCTCGCGACTGCGCCGATGCCGCGGAAGCCTTTCCTCTCATACCACGCGCCGTCGCGATCTCGGCGTTAATAACACCAAGCGTCTGATCGACATCCAGCGTAGGTCCTAGGTCTTGGCTTTCGCTTCCCGCCAACGACTGGTGGCAGGTTGGACAATCGGAATCGGCAAGGTGCGAGTATGGATGAGAGCCGCCAAGTCTGAGCAACGTTTTCACATCACGATTCCTTGAACGTTCATCCTCAAGCGCCGATATGCGCCTGTCGAGCGCAGCCACCTGACTTTCGTTCAAGGTCACAGCCTGGTCCACGGCGTGCGCCATCGCCGTGATCTCTGCAAGCTCCTTCTCTGAGTCCTCTAGCTGGGAGGTGACGAGATTCGTATCTATCGCTTGAACAGCAGAGTCGATGGTCTCGCTGAGCATGATTGTGCTCTCGAGAAGTCTTTGGACCTCTTCGACCGGAACCCATTCATTTTCTACAATGGCCTCAACCCGAACCTGCGAGATGTCCGACGGTTTCAGCTCTTCTCGTCCGCCTCGACGTACTCCCGCAGGTGAACCTGGGAGACCAACAAGGCGTGTTCCTACGGCGCTGGCAGAGGCCTGAATAGACTCGGTCTTGGTTCGCCAGTCCGCTGCTAGAGATGCCAGCTCGGTTTCCAATTGCTGCCTACGAAGCCGGGCTTCATTGGCTGTAAATCCGAGTAGAAATTCGACTGCATGTCGCGTTGGCTCGCGGATCTGGTAGTGCGTAACAGCTCGCGGGCCGGCGCTGCCCCAATTCCTTTGGTCTGCGTAGAAGAACGGAAATACAACCTCAGGGTAGAGCGCTGCCTCGCCGCCAGTGTAACGAGGCACCTGCGGGAGATTCCAACCTAGGAATTCGGCGAGTAGGCGGTGAAATCCATGTTCACCTTGAAAGGAGCGCTGCTCGCGTACGAAGTACTCGGTCGCCGTATGGCGCGCTGACGGAGCGGACAGCGCTGGCGCTCGAAAAACACGGACTAGGTTTTTCTGCAGCCTTGGATGCACGACGGGTCGTTGTGCGGTCAAGGATCCAGACTCATTTTCAAGCTCAACCGCGCACCAACTTGAGATGATGGCGGCAGGTACCTCCTGGGGCGAATTCCCAGCCCCTGGTAGGAGCACTTCTGATGTCATGGCGCTGCCAAGACCTGAACTCCCGCTGGGACCAAACATCGCCTCCAACCCGAGCGCATAAATGATAGCTTGCAACGCTTGTGTCTTACCCCGGCTATTTGAGCCGCGGACTATATTTAGTCCACGGTCAAACTCAATCTGTGCGCCGGCTGCTCCGCTCGCAGTGAGGACTCTAAGCCGCACTGCACGAACGATTGTCTTCATGTCACCTCCTACCTACCTACCTAAGGGTCTACCTAGTCGATATAGAGTTGCCGAGTTTACGCGCTATTTGGGCGTCGCTCAAATTCCCGAGCTGATTGAGAAATGATTTCTCGGTTGTCATCAAATCTGGCTCGGTACTGAGGCTTTCCGCCAGGGCAGAGCCTAGTTCTGTGAGCATCACCCGTTGATTTTGGCCGCCCTTAAGAGCGATCAGATTGTGAGAGAGCGCCAAGTTCAGTGTGACCTGAAGGGTCGGGTCAATGCGCTCGGTTACTGTGTCGGCAAAACGTCGACCGGACCACCAGGCTTCAAGCATGCTTCTACTACGCCTCGACCGAATGGCCCAAAATAGTAGATGGAGATGTGAGACGCTGCCAGCTTGCCGATTGAATCGGCTAAGAATTAGCACCAACAATGCGAGGCGGTAAGCAATTCGACGCTCTGCCGGCACCGGACGGGGCTGGCGGCGGAACCGAACTGGGGCATCGATCTCATTCAGTGACTCAAGCTTCGTACCATGGAAACCTTTGGCTTGGGCGTCCGCGTCTTGAATGAACTCGGGTCCGATCACGGATTGACCCCAGGAGGCTCCGCAAAGTCAAGTGGACAACGCATCAGCCAGTCCGCGACTTGGCCGTCCGCGATCACTCTTTGTTCGCCATCTCGCAGGTTCGAGATAGCTCGCCTCACGCGGCTTTCGGTTTCCTGCCTTACACGGTTGAGAAGAATATTGGGTCTGTCATCGCTCAAAGAAAATTCGAGATCGAGGCGTTCTTCCAGATCCGTTAGAAGATGCTCGAGTTCGTCGCTTAGCTCAGAATAGTGGTCGCGAATATAATCGCGATGTTCCCGCCCCTGTAGGTGGGCCGTCAGCATTTTCTGCGCGTAGGCGAGGCGCCGGTCCTCGTCCTTCAACCGGGCTACCTTTTGTAGTTTGCCGAGCATAACTTTCACGTCGTCGGATGCCACGGAGGCGTAATCTGGAGTCGGGATCTCCGGCAACCGAAGCCTTGTGAGACGGGAATTCATGACGGCCGCGACGCTAGTCTGGTAATGGTCAAGAGTCTGGACGACCACATGGATCTTCGGATCGGCGTATGAGAGTCCGCAGTCTCGCAGTCTCGCTGTCTGATTCGAGGCATGCGCGTGTGTTTCGCGCGACTCGACCTTTGGTACGAGAAGTATCCAATGCGTAATAACTGTAGGACCTAGAATAGCTTTAAGTTTTTCCGAGTTTTCTATAAATTTGCCGACATCTTCAGTCATCTTCCGTCGATGTTTGCGATGGCGGCCTTCGACGGTAAGCGGTTCGTCCTCTGGTCCATAACACTGATATGCAAGGCCACTGAGGGTGTAGCACTCGATGCCTGCATCGCCGCCCCCTTTGTCCGGGATGGGTACGAGGTCGACGCCATGATGATGATGAAGCACCATCATGGCGTAACTTTGCCATGCGTCGCCCTCGTACAGTTGCCCGCCGACCAGTATCGGACTCACTCCCCCGTGCTGTAGCGCTGGATCACCCATCGTGTGGATCGTAGAGCGACGTGGAGCTCAGGACTCGCCTTCGCTGCACAACGGGCGGGGTCTCCGAACAACCTTCGGCTCGAACCGTGCGGCGTCCTCATCAGGTGTGCCCGGACGAGATCGGGCATCGGGTCGCGCGCTCGGTGGGCGCTAGCTGGCGACGCGCCGGCGAGCACGGCGCGGCAGCGCCGCGCGCAGCCTCCGCGCGGCGCGGCACTTGATCCTAGAACCAGGGATTCGGCAACCTGCGGGCTACAGCAGCGGGCTACAGCACCCGCAGTGCCGACTTGTCCGGCGTCGCCGCCGGGGCCGAGGTCAGGACTGACTGTCGTGCCTCTGCCCGCGGCGGTGGCCCTCGGAGCCGGTGGCGCAGCCACCGGTTCCATCTGTGCCCTGGCAGTGGGGTAGAGCGGTTGTCGCACGGGTGCATCGGTTCGGTCGCCGTCTTCTGGTCAGCCAACGCGGTGGGCCGACGAGGACGTCCCGGCTGCGCCGGAAAGGGCGGCTGTCGGCTACGGCAGCCAGTCCTCGGTGTGCCGGTGCTGGCCCAAGCCGAGGACGTCGAACTCGTCGCGGTGGTGGTGACGGGCGATGCCGAGGCGTGCGAGGGCTTGGGAGATCGGGGTCCCGGCTGGAGGCGCGGGCTGCGCCTCATCGAGCGTGACAGGTCCGAAGATGGCCGCTCCCTGGCTCCAGACGGCGGCGCATTGGCGGCCGACTCCGCCGAAGTAGTCGGCCTCGACGTAGGCGACCGGGCCGGCCGCTGACCAGGCGCACACGAGGCGGTCGAACCCGCCGGGGAACTTCCAGAACCCGACTGGCTGGGCCGCGCCGCCGTCGGTCAGACGGTCGAACAGGTCATCGGTCATCGGTACGAGGCCAAGACCGCAGCGCAGAGGTACAACCAGGGCGGGAAGGCCCTGCGTGACGGCCGTCAGCATAGCGGCCAGCCCAATGATGGCCTCGAGTGTGTCGGCCATGGTTCACCACCGTCGTCCGTCGAGAGTCATGTCGATGATCAGAGACGGTTCGGGACTGCGAGGTCGGCCAGTGCCCGTGCCGCGCTGCCGCCATTCAACGTGGCCATCTCGACCGTGGTGATGCTGATGGTGGTAGGGGAACCGGTCGTGTTGTCGTGATGCCGTCCTGACCGAGGCAGTCTGCCGGTTCCGATGCGAGGGGTGCTGGTCGGGCGCAACGCAGGAGACCGCGATCTCGATCGCTTCTCATCCTGGAGCGCTGCTGTCGTCGCATGCCCTGAAACGCTCTCTGCGGCTCCGGCTCCGGCTGCGATCAGGCTACTTCGCCACCTACATCGATCTTGGTCGAATTCGTCCCGCCGCGCTGTAGTCCTGTCGCCGTCACGCGGCTGCCCGTGCCTCGGCTTCCGCGGCGGTGACTGCACGAGTGTTTCCGGGGGTGTGCTGGCGCGACACGCCGGTGATAGTCGCGAGCTCGACGGTGTGTGCACCGAGCGCGATGTCGTTTGCGGTGGCCGGTCGGGTGGCTTTGGCGATGACGGTAGCGATGTTCGGGGTTTTCAGGATGGCGGGTGATCGTTGCCGGTTCCTGCCGGGTCGGAGCCGGCGTTCGTCGGCGTTCGGAGCGTCCTGTGCCGTGCCCTGTTCTTGTCGTCTTCCGTCCGCGTCGTTCGCGTCGGCGTGCTGCTGCTGTTCGGGGGCTGCGGTGATTGCGACGCCCCGAGTCCTGCGGAAGCGGGTACGAGATCCGGAGGATCTCGCGAAGGCGGCGGGGGCTGTCGTCGCCTATGTGCAGGGCGGGCAGGCGGCCGGTGGGGGCCTGGTGGGCTACTACAGCCGGGGCCAGGCGGTGGGCCGTGCTCGGGGCCGCCTGGCGGAACTGGTGGGCCTGCGCGGCGAGGTGGCTGGTGAGGCGCTCGGCCGGCTGCTTCAGGGCAAGCATGCGGTGACGGGCCGGCCGTTGCTGACCGGGCCTGATCCGGCGGCGCGGGCCCGGGGTACGAACCTCCCCAATGGCAGGTCCAAGGCGTTGTCTGGTCCTCGGGTCGGCGACAGCGACGCAGGGTCCGACGGTAGAGGTGATCTGCTGACGTTAGCGGAGGCCGCGGCGATGGCTGGAGTGAGCGTGAGCCATCTGCGCTCGCTCGTTAGCCGCAATTCCGATACCGGCGCCGCCTCCGACGAGCCGGTCCCCGCTGGAGGCGTTGCTGCCGGGGATCGGCCTTCCGCTGCCAATCAAGAGCGGCCGGCGGATGACGTCGAACCGCGGGCGAGCGAGGTTCCGGAGGCAGCCGGAGGCCGGGCCGACTCGTCGGGCGACGCTCCGCTGTCGGGCGTGCGGGGCGCTGATGGGCGATGGCGAGTGCGGCGGGATGTGTTGGAGCGGTGGTGTGCGGCGCGGGTGCCGCCGGCGACGGTGCTCGGTTATGACGTGGTCTGCGCCGCGCCGAAGTCCGTCTCGCTGCTGTGGGCGTTCGGCGACGAGGCATTGCGGGCGGATGTGGCGGCGGCGTTGGATGCGGCGGCCGACGCGACGATCGGCTATCTGGAGCGCCACGCTGCGTTCGGCATGGTCGGCGGGCGGAACCGGCGGGCGTTCGGCTTGGCGGTGGCGTCGTATCTGCATGACGTGTCGCGGGCGGTCGAGGCGCATTTGCATGTTCACAACATTGTGATCAACGCGTTGGCGGTTCCTTCCGATCCGGCCGGGCCCGACGGCAGCGAGCGACCGAGGACCGGGGCCAGTCGGGCGGTGACGGGCTGGGACTGGCGGGCAGTCGACGGCGAGGTGTTCCTCGCGCACGTCCGGACAGCCGGGTTCGTCGGCGCCGCGGTGCTGCGCCACGAGCTGTCAGAGCGACGCGGGCTGCAATGGGGGCCGGTACGTAACGGGGTGGCGGAGCTGGCCGGGTTTCCGGCGGAGTTGTTGGCGGCGTTCTCGACGCGGCACCGCGAGGTGGAGGAGGAGTTCGCGCAACTGGTAGCCGGCGGGTTGGAACCGTCGGGGGCGACGAGGTCGGTCGCGCAGCGGGAGTCACGGGCACCGAAGCGGGCGCTCGCCGACGCCGCGGTCCGCACGCTCCAGGTCGAGAAGCTGACGGCGGCGGGGTGGAGCGTCGACGAAGTCCGCGCGCTGGCCGCATCTGGGATTGCCCGCCCTCAGCCGGTCGGCGACGCCGACGTCGCTGGGCTTTTCGATCTGCTCGCCGGGCCGGCAGGGATGACCGAGAAGACGACGACGTTCGTGCGCCGGGATGTGGTGCGCCGGGTCGCCGAGTGGGGCGGGGACCGGTTGGACGCGGCGGCGGTGGAGCGGCTGACGGACCGGTTCCTCGCCGATCCGCGGGTCGCCGTGCTTGTCGATGCCGCGCCCGGGCAGCGCCGCCGCCAGGAACCGGAGCCGCTCTACACGGTTGAAGGGCTGCTCGCCGCGGAGGAGCGGCTCGCCGGACTGGTCCGCGCCGGCCAGGTCGCGTTCGGCGCCGCCCCGCGCAGGCTCGTCGACCGGCGCCTGCTCACCGCCCACCTGATCGCCGCCGGCGCGGACGCCGCGTCCGGGGCGGGTGACACCAGCGGCGCGAGTCGAAACCGAGTCGGTGTGGACGGCGCTTCCGTTCGCGCCGCCGATGCGGGTTTCGGCGGCGCGGCGCGTGCCGACGGTGGGCTGACCCTGTCGGCTGAGCAGGTGGAGCTGGTGCGCCGGCTGCTGATCGACGCGGACCTGGTGCGCCCGGCGGTCGGTGCGGCGGGCACGGGCAAGACGGAGGCGATGCGGCTGTTGACCGGCATCGTGCAGGCTGCGGGGCGGGAGGTCTTCGCGGCCGCCCACGGCGGTCGGCAGGCCGAGGAGCTGGCCGAGCGGATCGGGATCCCGGCACGGGTCGTGGCGAGCTGGCTGGAGAAGCTCGCCCGGGTCGACGATCCGGCAACGGTGTGGCCGCCTGGTTCGGTGCTGATCGTCGATGAGGCGACCCAGGTCGGGACCCGCGACGCCGAACGGCTGCTCCACTTCGCCGCCCGGACGGGAACGGTGGTGATCCTGCTCGGGGATCCGGCGCAGCTCGGTTCGGTCGCTGCCGGCGGCTGGTTTGCGCACCTCGTAGCCCAGACAGCCGATGTGCCGACGTTGACGACCGTGCGCCGGCAGGCCGGCGCGGAACTCACCGCCGTGCGGGCCGCGCTCGGCGCGCTGCGCGCCGATACCGGGGTAGGCACCCGCGCCGCCCTTGAACGGCTCGCTGCCCACGGCAAGGTCCGTCTCGTCGACGACCCGGACGCGCTGCTCGCGCAGGCCGTCGCCGACTGGTACGCCGAACGCTGCCAGCGTGACCGCGCCCACCGCGGCGCGACCTCCGGCGCGAACGGCGCGAACTCACCGGCGGGTGCCAGCAACGGCGCGGACCTCGGCGCGAACTCTGACGAAGCCGCGCCGGTGCATGGCTCTGGCGCGCCGCATTCGCGCCGGCGCGGCCGGGCGCCCACGCCGGCGGCAGCGCGGATGATGGCCGAGCGGCACCGGGACGTCGAGATGCTCAACCGGGCGGCCCGCGCGCTGCTCGCCGCCGACGGCACCCTCACCGGGCCGGTGTTGCCAGTGGCGGGGCGGGACTTCCAGGTCGGCGACGAGGTCGTGACCCTCACCCAGACCGGTCACACCCTGGTGCCCGAGGGCCGGCCCGGGTCGGCCTACATCCGGACCGGGACGACCGGGACCGTCACCGCCGTCCACATCGACCCGGATCACCCGACAGCGCAGTCGGTCACGGTGTACTTCCCTAGCAAAGGCACCGTCCAGGTCCCGTGGGAGTACCTGACGCACCAGTTCGCTGACGGCCGCGACGGCGGCCTCGCCCACGCCTACGCGCTCACCGCCGCGAAGGCCCAGGGCACGACGATGGACACCGCCCGCGCCGTCGTCCCCGACGACACCTCCCGCGCCGGCCTGTACGTCATGCTCTCGCGCGCCCGCCTCGACCTCGCGGCCTATGTACTGCGTCGCGACGACCTCGACGCCCGCGACGACGACGAGACCTGGCTACCCGCCGTACCCGGCGCGGCCGGTGATCCGCTCGACCGGCTCGCGGGCCGACTCGACCAGTCCGAGCCAGAACGCCCGGCCGGCGCGCGTGACCCGATCGCGGCAGCCGCGCACCGGCTATCCCGCGAGCACACCCTCGCGGAGATCACCGCCCTGCGCCTCGGTCTCCTGCCCGGTCATCGTCCCGGCCGGCCGGAGCCCGCTCCGACCGTCCTCGGCGCGTCCGGCGCGTCCGGCGCGTCCGGCGTGTCCGGCGCGTCCGGCGCGTCCGGCGCGCTCATCGCGCCGGGCAGCACCCTGTCGACCGCGCCAGTCGCGCCGTTCGCGCCGATGCGCGCCGCGCCGAACCCGCGGTCCGCGCCGGACGCGCCGCCGGTGCCGGATGGCCTGGCGACCGCGCCGGACTCGGCCGGCGTTTCGCGTCAGGTGCTGCTGCGCCGCGCCGAGCTGAGCGCGGAGGTGGCGCTACGCAGGGCTGCACTCGTTGACCCGCCCGCCGGCCTGGTCGCGCGGATCGGCCCCCGCCCGGAAGCCGGCCCGGACCGAGCTGTCTGGGACGACGCCGTCACCAGCCTCGCGATCTACCATGCTCGCTACCAGCCCGCCGTCCCGGCGCATCTGGCCGGACCGCCCCCCGGCCGCCACGCCGACGAGCAGGCGCGTGATCCATGGCTGCAGCACCGCGCCCAAGCCACCCGGCTCGCCAACAACTGGGCCGCTGACCTCCCTGCCGTGGTCCGGGCTCGGTTCGCCGGCCCTGGGCAGGCGGTACCCCGCGCACGAGCCGTCGCCGGGCTACACGCCCTCCTCGACGTCGGCCATCCGCCCACCGCGCTGGCTGACACGCTCAGTCACGAGTCTCTCGATGGGATCCGGGCTGGCGCGGCCGTCCTCGAAGGGCGGGTCAGCGACCTCTGCCAGCAGGCCGGCGTGGATCCGGTTCTCTACGACCTGCCGACACCTCGCACCGCCCAGGAGGAATGGAACGAGGTCACCGGCCTGATCGCCCTCGCCGAGACCAACTACCTGGCCACCAGACCGACGGCGGAACTCGCCGCCGAACGCCGTTCCCTCGCCGACACGCTGTCCGCGGCCACCAGCGCCTGCGTGACCGTCACCCCGGACGGCGTCCCTGTCATCGAACCGGACGCTGGAACGCCGGCGCGGTACGAGCGGGAGTCACGGCTGGCCCGGGTCGAGGCCGCGCTCGACAGACAGACCGTCGACGCCCTGGCTCACGCCAGGGCCGAACCCGCCCGCTACCTGACCGCGCTCCTAGGTCCCCGCCCCGTAGGTCCGGACTCGGCGGCCTGGGACGAGGCGGCCGGCCGGGTCGAGCACTACCGTCACCACCTTGCCGGCTTGCCCTATGGCACCCCGGCCGCCCCGGACTCGGCCGATCCTGCCCGCTACGCCCTCGGCGACCGGCCAACCGCCCCCACCACCGCCGCCGACTACGACCAGGCCTGCAACGTCACCGCGGTACACAGCGGGCAGCTGACCCTCTGACAATGACCCAGGAACAGCCTGCCGGCCGCGAGCAGGACTGACAGCAAGCAGCAGGCCTACTTGGGCTGGCTGCTCTGGCCGAGCTGGTGGGCGATCGTTTCGAGGTGCCGTTCGATGCGCAGCAGGACGGAAAGGATGTCGCCGAGCAGACCCGCCGTCGGCGCCAGAGCGCCGGTCGAGGTGGGTGCTGTCGGCGGAGCCGGTTGGCTGAGCAGGACGTCAAGGAGGTGCTCGGCGGGCCAGCCGAGGGCGACGGAGATCGCGGTCAGGGTCGAGTCCTGGACGCGGCGGTTCCCGGTGCCGCGTTGCAGGACTCGTATGGTCGCGACCGAGACCTTGGACGCGGCGGCGAGCTGCTGCTGATTGATCCGCATGGCTGCCATCCGGACAGTGAGAGCGGCAGCGACTGCCCGCCAGTTCTCCTCGGACGTCGCGGAGCGTGGCGAATGCGACGGGATCAGTGGGAAGGGTGTGACCGCCTTCGCGGTCATGCCGCGTTCGCCGACGTGATCGGTAGGCGGTCTCCTGCACTGCCGGTGGCCGGGACGAGTAGCTCCCAGACGGTCAGCATGTCGATCTGTCCGCCGATCTCGACGCGGACCTCGTGGTGGATCGCCGGCCGGGACCGGCGGGCGGGCGGCCGCACCGCACACATCACCCGCGCCACCGCGGCATCCGGGTGCCGCTCGGTGAGAAGGCCGCCGGCGGCGAGGGCCAGCGCGGTTGCCTGCGCCGGTACGCCGAGCGGCCAGACGGCGATCGGCCCAGCCTGCGGGCATTCCAGGGCGAACGCGAACGCGAGGCGCACGAGTTGCCGCCGGTCGAGCCATTCCAGCGCCGCCAGTCCGGAGCGGTTACGGCCCCAGGGCTGGTGGGCCAGCAGGAGCGCGTCGGTCGATTGCTGCGGCAGCTCGGGCAGCTCGACGGGTGTGGGGCCGAGGTCGGCCAGGTCGATGGTCACCGTGAGAGCCACGGTTCCTCCCGAAGTCCGGGCGGACGGGTCCCCGCCGTCGTCGGCCTCGTAGGGGCCGGTCGCGCCGGACGGGTCGGGCAAACCGTACTACCTATCTAGCCTTGCTATCAAGGACGTGGGATGGGCAGGTCGTACTCCAGCCGGTTGCGGTCACCCGCCATGACGAGGACGTCGACCTGAACCGGACGGTCAGCGTCGGAACGCACGGTGCGCACGATCCGGAACACCGGGATGCCGGGGCCGAGCCGCAGGTCGCGGCGTTCGTCCGGGGTCGGCATCCGGGTGTAGACCACCTCGGAGGCCCGGCGCGCCGGGTACCCCAGCTCGGCGAGAAGCGCAGGCGCGCCGCGAGGAATCTTCGCCGCCTGCGCGAGCCGAGTACCGCGTGCGAGCGACGCCGGATAGTAGGTGTCGACCAACTCGACCGGGTCCCCATCGAGGAACAGCACCCGCCGCCGAACGACGACCGGCTCACCATCGGGCAGTTCCAGGCAACCGGCGACCTCGCCCGGCGCCTCGATCTCGGCGACGAGCCGGATCTCCTGGGAGCCGTCGCGGCCGGCACCAGCAGCCTGGGCTGTCCACGGATCCGGCTCGCCGACCGCCGGCGCCTGGAGGTAGCGCGACGAGACCGCTCGCCAGCGACGGGGCGCCCGTACGAACACCCCACGGCCGGTCGCGCTCTCGACCAGCCCCTCCGTCTTCAGGACGGTCACAGCGCGCTGCGCCGTCGCCCCGGTCACGCCGAACCGCTCCGAGATCTCCCGCGTCGAGGGCAACCGGTCGCCCGCACCCAGCCGCCCCGACTCGATCTCCGCCCGCAGCGTCTCAGCGACCTGCAGGTACGGCGCCCGCCCGTCCCCCGGATTCACCACAGCCTCGACCTCCCACCGGCCACAGCCTTGCTAGCTCACTAACAAGGCTAACTCGGTGGAACCTCAGTCATCCCGAGACGGCGGGTGGTGACGGCGTTGGGCTCGGTCACAGATGCTTCTCCGATCGTCCGAGGCTCCACGTCGCCGACGTCATCGGCGAACGCCGGGACGATGTCTGCCGCGACGCCTTCGACGAGGAACGCGGCCCCGCGATGTCCAGCGCGATGGCCGTGGTGATGATGCGAACGCGTAACCTGCTCCGCCCGTCGAGACTGACTCTCGCCCGCGACGCTTTACCCAAGGCGAGCCCGCTCAAGTCGACGCGGTACCCGGTCCGGCGGGCGGCGAGGGACACGGCGAAGATCAGATTGGCTGGGCGGCCGTGGCCAGCCGGAACGGGCCCGATTACGATGCGCCCATGAGGGGCGCCGGGGATCGACTGACGATTGGCGAACGTATTGCCTTCTATCGGCGCCGCAGGGGATTGACGCAGGCCGTCCTGGCGGGCCTCGTGGGCAGGTCAGAGGATTGGCTCAGCAAGGTCGAACGGGGAGAGCGCGAGATTCGCCGTATCGACGTTCTGGCAGAGCTGGCGAAGGCGCTTCGCGTGTCGCTGGGCGACATTCTGGGACGGCCGGTTCTCGCGGAGGACGACGCGCAGGACGATGACGTTCCAGCGATTCGTGATGCACTCATGAATCCGCGCCGCCTTTCCCGGACCCTTTTCTCTGCGCCTTCCGTCTCGCCGCTCCTCGACCTGGAGCCGGTCAGACGCCGGGTGGAGGCGAGCTGGGAGGCCTACCAGCACGGCCAGGTCGGCCGAGTCGTGACTGCTCTGCCAGGTCTGATCGGCACCGCGCAGCACTTGGAGGATGCAGCCGAGGATGCGGACGCGGACTTTGAACGTGCTGCGTGGTCGGTCTCGGCTCGGACTCATCACCTTGCCGCGACGACGCTGAGTAAGTTCGGTGAGGCCGATCTGGGCTGGATCGCGGCGGAGCGCGCGATGCAGGCCGCCGATCGAGCTGACGACCCACTGGTGCTGGCGTCCGCGGCACGGGCCGGCACTCATGCGCTGCTCGCATTAGGTCGCTTCGAGGACGCCGTCGTTCTCGGGAAAGCGGCGTCCGCTTGGCTGGCGGCGCACCTGGATGATCACGATCCGGCTGCCTTGAGTCTGTACGGGATGCTTCATTTGAGGACTGCGGTCGCGGCCGCGCGTAAGCAGGATCGCGCCATGGCGACCGAGCTCATCGGCGTCGCCGACGACGCAGCCCGGCGACTCGGCCGCGACGCGAACTTCTGGCAGACGGGTTTCGGGCCGACCAACGTCGAGCTGCACCGGCTGTCGGTGGCGCTCGACCTCGGCGACGTCGCGGTCGTCGTCGACCAGGGCCCGGCGGTCCGGACTGAGAACCTGCCAGTCGAGCGCAGGGTCTCGCATCGGATCGGCGTCGCCCGGGCGCTGCACATGGTGGCCCGCGACGAGGACGCGCTCGCGATGCTGCTGTCCGCCGAACGGGAGGCACCGGCGCTGGTGCGTCACAGCCCCGCTGTGCGGGAGACGGTGAAGGCGATGTCCCGGCGCGCTCCGGTGACCGGAGGGCGGTCATCTGCACTGTTCGCGTTCGCGGAGCGGTGCAGGGCTGTGCAGTGAGCGACGGTGTCGTCGGCCTTGTCGTGTCGGCCGCCGGTGGTGCGGAACTGGTGCGCCCGCGGCTCGTGGAGCCGTTGCTGGCGAAGGGCTGGTCGGTCGCGGTCACGGCGACGCCAACCGCGATGACGTGGCTGGAAGCGGAAGGCGAAGTGGCACCCCTCGAGGCGGTGACAGGCTGGCCGGTCCGTTTCGCGCCTCGGCTTCCCCGCATGGTGAGCCCGCATCCGCAGGTCGACTGCTATGCGGTCGTCCCCGCGTCCGCGAACACCGTCGCCAAGATCGCGCTCGGTCTCGCTGACAACCAGGCGCTGACGCAGGTATGCGAGGCCGTCGGCGGACGGCAGATTCCCGTGGTGGTGTTTCCGCGGGTGAACGCCGCGCACGCCGGGCAGCCAGCCTGGGACAGCCACATCGCCGCTCTCCGCCAGGCTGGGGTACGTCTCGTCTACGGCGAGGAAGTCTGGCCTCTGCACGGCCCCCGAAGCGCCCCGGGCCGCGAGCTGCCTTGGGCCGACATCCTGCGCACGATTGACGATGCGACAGCGGAGGCGGTCGCCCGCCGCCGTGCGTGACCGTACCCGGACGCGCTGTCCGGGTTCTGCGCCGATTCTCGGTGTCTTCTCTCCTCGTTGCCGTTTGGGCGGTGTGCCCAAGCCGGAGCCGAGGCAGGTGAGGCACTGTTGGCTGTCGCGTTTGACGACGCTGACCCCACGGATGCGCTTGAGCGACGACGCGGCCGAGACGCCGCGCCGCGTTCCGCGATCTCGGTCGAACGCCGAGCCTTCCCAAGGCGCCGGCACCATCCATGAACGAGGACCTGACATCCAACATCGCCTTTGCCGGGCTGACCGCCGCGGGCAAGACGACGCATGCGAGGCGGCTCGCCGTCGAGCTGGGCTATGCCTACGTGTCGGCGACCGACATCCTGCTGGACCTGCTCGGCATACGTGATCCCAGCGAGCAGGTCTGGCGCACCCGGCTCGCCGAGGTTCATGCCGCCCGAGAAGACGGCTCGGTAGATGCGGAGCTTGAGGAACGCCTCGTCTCGCTGAACCGTGAGCACAAGCGAACCGTGTTCGACACCTGGGCGTTGGCCTGGATCGGCGACGACCCCTTGGTCCGCATCTGGATCGAGTCCGACCCCGAGTCGCGAGCCAGGAAATGCCAGGTATCGGTGGGCGCAGCGCGGCCGAGCCTTCCGGACTGCAGAGCCCTGCTGTCCTCCAAGGACACCTTCAACCGCGAGGTCTTCCGGCAGCGGCACGGCTTCGACCTGTTCACCGACAGGGACCGTTATGACGCTGTCCTCGACAATAGCCACCTGATACCCCACGCCACCGTCGCAGCGGCCCGCGTCGGGATCGACGCGTTCGCTCCGGTCGTCCACGCAGCCGCGATCTCCCTAATGTCGTCGGACCGCCCGGCCGCACGCGCGCTGCTCCGGGGCAATCCACGGGAAGTCCAGCGCCTCTCCGTATGAACCAGCTCCTCGCCGACGGCAGACGCCCGGCAGGCGCGATCCGGGAGTGGGAAGAACTGTGTACAGCCTGCTTCACTGTCATTTCGAGTCGGCCCTCAGAGCGCTCGACCTCGCCAGGCCGGAGAGAGCGCAGCACCTGCGAGCGCTGTACAGAACAGCCGGATATCTGGGGTCGTCGCCGGCCGAACGCCTTACGCTGCTGTGGCGTACGGTCCTGAGCCTGACCGAGGACGACGAGGAGATCTTCGCCGAGAGCAACTTCCACCTGGTCGTCCAGCGTCTTCTGGCGGAGATGTGTGCCTCCCAGGTCGAGCACGTCGACCTGCGCGTCGGGCCGTCCACAGGCCGGTGGCGATGGATGCGCAGCGCCGCCGACGGCCTCGACATCTTCCGCAAGGAACTGGCCGGATCACACGATCTGTCGATGGCGTTCCTCGCCGGTATCAACATGACCAAACCCGTCGGCGAGCTGGACGCCCTGTTCGACCTGCTCCTGACCGACGGCGAGCTGGCGGCCCGCATCGTCGGAGTCGACGTCAACTTCCTCGCCGCGGACCTGCCGAAGTTCGACCGGTACCTGCCCGCGCTTCACACCGTCCAGGCCGCAGGGCTCAAGGTCAACATCCACCTGGGCGAGCTGTTCGGCAACGAGATCTCCCACCACGTGCTGTCGCGGATCACTCCGGACCGCATCGGCCACGGCGTCCTGCTCCTCCAGGACCGGTACCTCGTCGAGATGATCCGAGAACGGGATATCTGCCTCGACATGTGTCCGACCAGCAACACGCTTCTGGGGGTCACCGACTGGTCGCGAGACAGCCCGGCGAGCCGCGCGCTGCAGCTCGGCATACCTGTGTCCATCAACACCGACGACCCGATCCTCTTCCGCACCGACATCGGCCGCGAGATCCACCGGGCCGGCCTCACCGACGGGCAGCGGGACATGGTGGTCGCCTGCGGCAGGAGGTACCGATATGGCACCTCGTAGCGTCACGGTGCACGTCCTGTACGGCATCCCCTGCGTTGGCAAGTCCACCACCGCAGTGGCGTTCGCCTACCACCAGAACATCAGGACCGTCATCCACACCGACTACCTCAGAGAAGTCCAACGGCACTACGTCTCTCCCACCCAGCTCCCTGTGCTCGCGAAAGTGACCCACAGCGCCTGGGAGCTCCACGGGCAATACACGCGCGACAGCGTGCTGGCGGGGTTCGCCGACCACGTCGCCGCGGTCGCTCCGGCCATCAGGACCGTCGTCGCAAAGCTCGTCGACGACGGCTTCGACGCCGTGATCGAGGGCGCACACTTCGACGCCGGCCTCATACGCGACCTCCAAGCCGCCAACAAGGACACCGACATCCAGCCGACGCTCCTCACCGTGACCGCCGCCGACGAGATCCGCCAGCGGATCCTCCGCAAGGGCCAGGAACGCGCAGGCGGAGTCGGGCGCGCGGAATGGACCGAGAACCTCGCAACCATGCTCACCATCCAGGAACACCTCATCTCCGACGCCCACACCCACGGAATTCGAGTGACGACCGCCGAGACGTGGAGGACGATGTGGCTCCCGCCGACGGCCGCCAAATGCTCGACCTAGACCACGTCGTACTCGCCGACGGCCGCATCTACCGCGTCCTCGGCAACCTGGAAAGCCAGACCCACTTCTTCGGCTACAACGTTTACTCGCCTGACCCAGCAGGCGACCGCTCGTACCAGGGGAGGAGATATCGCAAGAACTTCATCGAGGACGAACGACTCCCCGCCGACGTCCTCGACACCTACGAACTTCTCCCGATCGCCGACATCGTCGAGCACCACGAACCGGTGCCCACAGCCCTCACCACCGCCCGGCACTTCCACCCCAAGATCTGGACCAATCTCTACGACGAACTCGTCGACGCCGTCGGAGCCGAGTCCGTCGGCATCTTCGGCTCCTCGATGTTCGGACTCCACCTGACAGCCGACGGGACGGTACGCAAGGACGTCGACTTCGTCGTCGAGGGCCTCGACCACGTCGAAACCCTCCGCAAAGCCCTTCCCGGAATCCGAGACAGGCTCGGGTTCACCACCGTGACGCCGGGGCGGCAACTCCGGCAGTACGCCCGATACCGGAAAGTGTTCCGAAACGACAACAACTCGATCATGCCGATCATCGAACGGCGCTGGACCGGCCTCCAACTCTCCGACGATGTGGTAACCACCATCCGACTACGGGAACCGCAATGCCGGACCCCACTCGAACTGCTCACCCGCCAATCCGACAGGCGTGATGCCGTCATCACCGGTGAGGTCATCGCCGCCGACGGCAGCAATCTCTTCCCCCGCGTGTTCACCCTCGACACCGCCGCCGGGCGCCTCGACGTGTACATACTCTGGTGGAAATTCTCCACACCAGTACGGACCGGAGACCTGGTGACTCTCCGCGGTAGCATCATTCCGCTCGAACACTCCCGAGTCCTTCGCCTCACCAATTTCTCCCAGCACTGGCTCCGCATCAAGAACTGACCGCCGCTCCGCGAAAGGAATACTCAGATGATCGAGCGAGTCTCACTGATCACCGGAAACGAAGGCAAGGCCGCCGAGTACGCCAGCCTGCTGGGCATCGACGTGCGCGCCGTCAAGGAAGACCTGGTCGAGATCCAGTCCCTCGACGTCGCGGCCGTCGTCGAGCGGAAGGCCGCCGACGCCTACGCCAAGCTGCGCGGCCCCGTGCTCGTCGATGACACCGGCCTGGTCGTGAACGCCTGGAACGGCCTGCCCGGCGCCCTCGTCGCCTGGTTCCTCGACTCCGTCGGCACCCAAGGCATCCTCGACATGGCCGCGAGCCTGACCGACCGGGCCGCGAGCGTCACCACCGCCCTCGGCTACGCCGATGAGAACGGCATCCAGGTTGTCACCGGAACCCTCCAGGGCACGCTCGCCACCGAGCGGCGCGGCACGAACGGCTTCGGCTACGACGAGATCTTCGTACCAGCCGGTGGGGACCTGACCTTCGCGGAGATGTCCACGGAGCAGAAGAACCTCGTCTCCCACCGCAGACTCGCGGCCGACGCCCTGCGAGCAGAGTTCGGAGTCCCCGGGTCCTGAGCGTCGCAACGCCGCACTGCCATCCGCTCGGCGCGATGTGGTCGTCCGCCGAAGATCGGCCAACAACAGGCAGGACCCGACTCGGACGGCGCGTAGACCGGCTTCGAGAGCTGGGCGATGGCCGCAGCGATGTCCTCGCCGGTGGTCGAGATTCCGGCGATGTCGTGAGGGATGGCTTTCGCGATGCTGTCGGCGGTGCGGCTTGCGTGTGCGCCGATGTTGGCAGGAGCGGGCCCTCCGCTGCGGCCTGTCAGGAAGTCGGGTCGGTTGGTGGCTGCCCAGTTGGCGCATCGGCGCGCTCGATAAATGCGGCGAGGCTCGCCAACGCGTCGTCGCGAGCCTGTTCGGCGGATTGGCGGGCGGCGTCGGATCGGGCGGCGCGGTCGATGGCGTCGCGGGCTTCGGCGCGGGCCGCGTCGAGGAGAGCAATGGCTTGGTCGGCGCGGGCTTGCTGGGCGGCCGCCGTCTCGCGGGCTGCGGCGAGGAGTTGTTCGGCGGTGGTGGCGCGCAGCTGCGCGAGTTCGACCGCTTGGCGGGCCGCGGCCTCGTCTTCTCTGGCTGTGAGGAGTTGACGGTCGGAGTCCATCCGCGCCCGGTGCGCCTTGTCCCGGCCGGTCTCGGCGGCCTCGGCGCGTGATGTAACACGGTCGAGATCGTTTCGCAGGCGCGCGATCTCGGTCTCGGTCAGCTCCGCCCGGTGCGCGGCGGCCTCGGCCGCGTGCTGGGCTTGGTCCCGGTCGGCGAGGGCGGCATCCCGGTCGGCGTCGGCGAGCTGCGCGCGGCGGCTGGCCTCGGCGGCGCGGTCGTCGGCGGTCTGCGCCCGCAGGGACTGCTCGTCCGCCTGCGCGGTGGCGGCCGCGGCTTCATGCTGGGCCTGGGCGGCGGACGCGCGGGCGCGTTCGAGTTCGGCCTGCATCTCGGCCGCGGCGTCCTCGGCGGTGAGCCGGGCCTGCTGCTCGGCGGCCAGGCCGACTTCGGCGTCCGCGACCGTCTTGAGCGCCTCGGCGCGGACAGCGGCGAGTTCGGCGGCGACGGCTTCCGGGTCGGTCGCAGTCCCCAGCAGCTCTCGTGCCGCGCCGGCCGCCGCCTCGAACTCGGTGAGCAGTTCCGCGAGCCGGTCGACCGTGACCCGTAGCGATGCGCCCGCGACGCTCGCCGGACGATCGGCCGGCCCGGCGGGTTCGGCCGGCACCGAGGCGGGCTTGCGGGCTCGGCGGGCGCGGAACGCGGTCTGGGCGGTGTGATCCGCGCGGACGCAGTACCGGGGCGCAGGACCACCCGTCGCCGGCGGCGCCGCGGCTGGCTCCCCACACCCGGGGTAGGCACAGATCGCCCGATCCACCACATCCATCCGTTCGTTCATTCATTCATGATATGTATGGACGCGGCGGGCCGTGCCAAGTTATCCACAGCCACCGAGCCTGCCTCGGCGCTATCGGCGTTCGGACGGGCTCTTGGCGCCCAAGTTGGTGCGGCCGCACCCGAGGCCCAAGCGAGGTCTGGGCAGTATTTGTCGCGGGAATGCCTCCGGCTCCGCCCGGCGCGAGGTCTCTCTCGCGCTTCAGCGTGAGTAGCCCTGGCATCGTGGTTGCCCTCGCGGGCAGCATCGCTTGAGCCCTCGCCATGCCTGGCGAGGGCGATGCCCTATGACGGTGGCTACAACACTGTGCAGCCCCGTGGCCAAGGGCGGGTACCGGCGATCACGGCCCCCGGCCAGTACTCCCCGGGGGTCGGCGACCACGCGATGTCGCGCAGGTGATCCAGACGATGCCCAACGCAACGGCGATGCCGGCAGCGCCGGAGTGGGACGAGTCCTGGCCCGCGACCAGAAGTCCGGCCGTCAGGTTTCCATTTGGAAAGCGCTCGGGTCGACGCGCGCCCGCTCGCCGAGGCATCTACCGCCCGGCGCCAGGCACGATCCGGGCGAGGTCGCCAGGACCGCTATGGACTATATGTGGACTCGATCTTGTGGAGCAGCGCGGGGCGGTTAGCGTCCGCTAACCATCGGTCAGCGAATGTGCAGGCCAGATATGGCGCGGGCGATGACCAGCCGCTGGATCTCGCTCGTGCCCTCGAAGATGGTGTAGATCTTGGAGTCGCGGTACATGCGCTCGACGGGGTGTTCGCGGCTGTAGCCGGCGCCGCCGAGGATCTGGACGGCCTTCTCGGTAACAGCCACGGCGACCTCGCCGGCCTTGAGCTTCGACATCGAGCCTTCGCCGGCCTCGAAGGTTCTATTCTGCTTGCCCATCCACGCGGCTCGCCAGATCAGCAGCCGGGCGGCGTCGATCTCCATCCGCATGTCGGCGAGGGCGAACGCGATCGCCTGGTTCTCGATGATGGGCCGGCCGAAGGCCTCACGGGTCTTGGCGTAGTCCAGCGCGTACTCGTAGGCGGCGCGGGCGATGCCGACCGCCTGGGCGCCGACGGTCGGCCTGGTCCGCTCGAACGTGGCCATCGCGGCCTGGCCCTTGGAGCTCGTGCCTTCCCGGGCCTTGGCGAGGCGGGCGTCCAGCTTGTCCTTGCCGCCGAGCAGGCAACTGCCGGGAATGCGCACATCGTCGAGGAAGACGTCCGCCGTGTGCGAGGCGCGCAGGCCGAGCTTCTTGATTTTCTTGTTGGCCTCGAGGCCCGGGGTGTTCGGCGGGATGACGAAGCTGGCCTGGCCGCGGGCCTTCAGCTCCGGGTCGACGGAAGCGATGACGACGTGGATGTCCGCGATGCCGCCGTTGGTGATCCAGGCTTTCTGGCCGTTGATCACCCATTCGTCCTTGGCCTCGTCGTAGCGGGCGCGGGTGCGCAGCGACGAGACATCGGAGCCGGCGCCCGGTTCGGAGACGCAGAACGCGCCGAGCTTCGGGTCGGCCGCGTCGCCGTAGCACTGTGGCACCCATTCGAGCAGCTGCTCCGTGGTGCCCGCCGACGAGATGCCGGCGGCTGCGAGGCTGGTGCCCATCAGGGCCATGCCGATGCCGGCGTCGCCCCAGAACAGCTCCTCGGAGGCCACCGGCAGCGACAGGCCCGTCTCGTCGGCGAACATCGTCGCGATCGACTCGAAGCCGTAAAGCCCGATCTTGGCCGCCTCCTGGATGACCGGCCAGGGGGTCTCTTCGCGCTCGTCCCATTCGGACGCGGCGGGGCGGACCACGTCTGCGGCGAAGCCGCGAACCCAGTCGCGCAGTTCACGCTGCTCGTCGGAGAGGTCGAGGCTGAATCCGCTCATCTCGATCAATCCCCTAACGGTAGGCGGCTGGTCTGGATACCGCCCGTTAAGCATACCGATGGGTAACTTCTGGCGAAAGCCGCCCGCCGGCCACTGATCGTTCCGGGTGTCCCCCTGTCCGATCGAGGTCTGCGTCTGTCCCGCAGGCTGGTGATCTGCCTGCCGCATGGGGCGGCGGGACGTGTGACGATGACCGTCGGCCCGAGTCTGGCGCAGTCGATGAAGGTGGTGGGGAGGCTCGTGAATCTCTCCAGCGGCGAGGCCCGGACGAGATTTGCCGAGGCTCGGGTAGCGCGCCTCGCCACGATTGCCGCCGAGGGCACCCCGCGCCTGGTCCCGATCACCTTCGCCTGCCTGACGCTTCATGATCTGGTGGCTTCTTCGGCGCCAGGGCACCGAGAAAACCACCAGATCACGACCCTCGATGACACCGGCGAGACCGGTCGGGCCGATGCGGCCGGCGGGGAGGCGGGCGAGGGCCTGGACGTCATCGTCACGGCGGTGGACCACAAGCCGAAGCGGACCGCGAAGCTGCGCCGGCTGGACGACATCGCCCGGGACGGGCGCGTCAGCCTGCTCGCCGACGAGTACGACGATGACTGGAGCCGGCTTTGGTGGGCACGGGCCGATGGTGTGGCCCGGGTCGTAGAGCCACCCGACCCGACGCACCTGGCCGCGGTGCGAGCGTTGGCGGGGCGCTACCACCAGTACCGCGACCATCGGCCTGCAGGCCCGGCGATCGTGGTGACGGTGACCCGTTGGACCGGCTGGTCGTACCGCTGACGGCCCCCGACCCGGTCCGGATCTTGCACGGCTCGGCGGGCAGCGGGTAGCGGAATCTGGACGGTCGCACCGCGCTTCGCAGGTGTTGGCCGCCGCTTGAGCCCTCCCGCGGGTGTTCGCGACGCCGACTGGAGCGCAACCACGGCAGGGCACAAACGGCGATCAAGCGGGTCCGTGCGGCCAACGGTCATCGGACGGACGCCGGCACGTCGACGCATGGACACCCAGAGGCGTCGGCGCCGGCACCAGCGCCGACGCTGGCACCGGCGCCGATGCGGCCAGATTGTCAGCAGGCAGGGGCCGGTGAGCCGGATGTGCCGCTGTAGACGTAGCTGTGCTGGATCCAGCCGCCGGAGGACAACTGGTCCCAGACCTCGCCCGTGTCCGCCGCCCGGGCCTGGCAGCGCAGCACGACGAGATCGCCGCCGAGCAGCTTGCCGACCGGGTCGGCCTGGCCCAGCAGGGCCCCGGTCAGGGTGGTGACGGGCTGGACGACGGCTCCCAGCACTGGCACGTCCTGGGTCACGGGGAACGGCCCGGTATCGGGCCGAGGGGAGCCCGAGCCCAGCCGCGGCGAGCTGACCGTTCCCACGCAGGCCGGTGGGCTGACGGGCTCCGAGCTACCGGAATCGATGTAGCCGGCCGGAACCCATCCGGAGTCGGTGTAGACCCACAACCGCGACGTGCCCTGACTTCCGCTGACCTGCTGCGCGTACAGACCGCAGTAGACCTCGGCCGGCGAGCCGCTGGGCACCGTGCCGCGCTGACCGCCGAACAGGCCGCCTGTCGTCGGTCCCCGGTAGGTTGGCACCGCGGCGCCGTCGTTGCCCTGAACGGTGGTGCCTCTGCTGGCCGGGGCCTCGTCGAGTGGCCGTCCGCTGGTGGTGGCGCGCGCCTCGGTGGTCGCGGCGGTGCCGTCGGACGGTCCGGCCGTGCCGAGAAGCGGCGAGGCGGAGCCGGTGGCGGCCGGACTGGTCGAGGCGGTCGCCTGCCCGTCCGGCGCGGCACCGGCCGTCTGGCCGGCCGTACCGGTGGCGCCGCGAGCCGCACCACCATTGGCGGCGAGTCCGGCCGCCGCGCCGGAGCCGTCCGCCAAGGGCGCGCCAGCGCCGGCACCGCCCGGGCGGCCCGAGCCTCCCGCGGCGTCGGCCGGTCGGTCGTCACCGGTCAGCGAGTGGATGAGCGCCGCGCTGACCAGGAGAAGAACCACGAGTGGCACCAGCAGGAGCAGCAGCCGTCGCCGGCGGCGCCCGCGCCGGTCCGCGGCGGTCTGGGCACCTTGCCGCCGTCCGGGTGCCCCGGCTACCGTGGCCCGGCCGGCCGGCGGCAACGGGTCGCCGCCCGCCGCGACGATCCGACCGGCCGGCAGGCCACCTGCGGCGGCCGCGGTGCCGGCGGCGGTGCCGAGAGCGGCGGCGTCGCCCTCGTCCGCGAGGAGAAGCAGCGCGGCGGCGGCCCCCGCGGTGGACCGCTGCTGCGGGGCGATGGGCAGCGGCGCCGTGTCATCGTGCCGGGCCGGGCCGTCGGGTTGGTAGAGCAGCGGCCCGGCCCCGCGGAACGCGGTGTCGCCGAACGCGGTGTCGCCGAACATGGAGTCGCCGACGACCGCATTGCCGACTACTTCGTCTTCGTCGCTGGGCACGGTGTGGCTGGACACGGTGTGGCTGGACATCGTGTGGCTGGATGCGGCGTCGTCGAGTACCGGGCCGCCGACGACCGCGCCGCCGACGACCGCGCCGCCGAATGTCGGGCCGCCGGACAGGTCGTCGCTGGCGGCTGCCGCGGCCGCGGACGCGGCAGCCATCGCAGGTCCGCTCGGAACATCTGCCTCATGGCTGGCGCCGCCATCCGCGGCAGTGCCCGCACCCGCGACGACCGCGGCACCCGCGACGACCGCGGCACCCGCCGCACCTGCGACCACCGCCGCGCCTGCGGCGGCGCCCGCACCCGTGTCCGCACCCGCGTTGGATGCCGGGTCCGTCGGCGGCCGGTGGGGGAGGATGGCCAGAATCCGGATTGCGCCCGGTCTTCGGCCTGGGTCGCGGTCCAACACGGCGGTGACCACGGGCAGCAGCTCGTCGGGCACGCCGTCCAGGCCGGGTTCGGTGGACAGGATTCGCATCGCGGTCGCTGCCGGCGTCTGGGCGTCGAACGGGTGGCGGGCCCGGGCGGCGAACGCGACGCACAGTCCCCAGTTGAAGACGTCGGTGGCGGGTGTGGCCGGGTCGCCGTTGAGCTGCTCGGGCGCCATCCAGGCGACGGTGCCGATGACGCTGCCGCCGCTGGTGTTGCCGGTCAGGTCGTCAGCCCGCGCCAGCCCGAAGTCGATGATCTTCGGGCCTTCGAAGGTCATCAGGATGTTCGCCGGTTTGAGGTCGCGGTGCACGACGCCGGCGGCGTGCACCGCCATGAGGCCCTCGGCGAGGCCCGCGGCCAGGGCGATCAGGTTGGTCTCGTCCAGCGGGCCGTGCCGGGTGACCGTGGCGAGCAGGTTGGCGCCCTCGACGTACTCGGTGGCCATCCACGGTTCGTCGGCGTCCGGGTCGGCGTCGAGCACGCGGGCGACGTGGGTGCCGCGGATCCGTCGCGCCGCCGTGACCTCGCGGCGGAAGCGCTCGCGGAACTGCGCCTCGTCCACCAGGTCGGACCGGATGACCTTGATGGCTGCCGGTTGGCCCTCCGGGTTGACGCCGAGGAAGACGGTCCCCATCCCGCCGGAGCCGAGGCGGCCACGCAGGCGGTAGTTGCCCACCACGCGGCGATCCGTCGGGCCTAACGGGCTTAGCACGTCGGTCCCATCGTGATCAACCCCCTTGCGCCCCGCGCCCGCCGGACTTTGGTCGGGAACGGTGGAGGACATCGTCCCGAGAAATCGTCCCAGAGTGGTTCAAGTGTTCTGGTAGCGCCCCACTGTCGTGCCCCACCTGACTGACTCGGCGTGGCCGTGGGTAGTCCGTGGAAATGGCTGGAGCCGATCCGATGGCCGTTGTGGCCGAGCTGATGTCCCGGCACGGCCGCACCTTCGCCGAGGACATCGAGGCCGATGTCGCCGCCGACACCGCCGAGGCGATGTTCCGACTACTCGTCTTCGCGACGCTGGCAAGCGCGCGTATCCGATCGTCGGCGGCGTTGGAGGCGTCGAAGGCGCTCTTCGACGAGGGCTGGACGAGTCCCGGGGCGATGGCCGACAGCACCTGGGAACAGCGGGTCCGGGTGCTCAACCAGCACGGGTACGCGCGTTACGACGAGAGCACCGCCCGCATTCTCGGCGAGTCGTGCCAGTACCTGCTCGACACCTACGACGGCGACGTGCGTGGCGTGCGCGGCGCGGCCGACCACAACCGCGACCGGGAGCACGCGCTGATCATCCAGATCAAGGGGATCGGGCCAGTCGGCGCCGACATCTTCCTGCGTGAGGCGCAGGCCGGCTGGGACGAGCTCATCCCCTATGTCGACGCCCGTACCCGGCAGACCGCGCGCGAGCTGGGTCTGTCGGCGGATCCGCGCAAGCTGCTCGCCCTGGTCGAACGAGAGGATTTCCCGCCGCTGGTCGCCGCGTTGGTCCGTAGCCGCCTCGAACATGACATCGACCAGGTCATCGATGCCGCCGCGCACCGTTGACGTTCCTGGCCACGTTCACGTTCCTGGCCACGTTCACGTTCCTGGCCACATCGTCGGCACCTGCCCGACCCGATCGATAGGTGGCTGGATGGTCCCGTAGCCGGTCGATCTGTGGCCTGGCCGTCCATGTCCGGTCGAGTGACGGTCCGGTGCCCCCAAATCTGATCTTGATCTCGTGATCCGTCAGATCCGTCGGATCCGTCAGATGGTCTGCCAGGGCGAAGCGGCGCGGTCCTTGGTGCAGATTGCGCGCGGCTGATCGCTGGGAAGAACATCGACCCCGCTATCCTTCTGACTTCTGGTTGTAGCTGGGCCGAGGTTCCCCCACCTTCCCTCCCGGATCAGCGACAGCGTCCCTGCCGGACCCGGGTTCCTGGCCGATCGACGAGGCCGGGCGTCCTCGCCGGGCCGGTGACCGGGTGCCTGCCGGATCGACGAAGTCGATCTGGGAGGTAGCCGGCGCGGCGGGCTGTCGGCGGGTCTGCTGGCGGGTCGACGCGCTGGCAGGTCGGCGATCCGCCGCCGAGTCGTGCCCGCGTGCCGGACGCGCTGACATCGGGCGCGCCGTGGCGGATCGATGGGGTGGCCTCGTCCCGGCGGCCGATCAGCAGGGTGTCGCATCGGCACTGCCGATTGCCCGATCCGTCCCGTCCAGGAGCACCGTGTCCCCGAACCGTGACCCGCGGCTCGTCCGCGAGCAGGCCTACGTCGACCTTCTCTACGCACGCCTCGACGAGGTCCGTGACCTGACGCGCGCCCAGCTGCGGCAGGTGCTGCTGGACGTCGGTACCGGGACCCCGCAGGCGATCGTCGAGCGTGACGTGTTCGCCGCGACCCACGCCGAGCGGCTGGCGCGGCTGGAGGCCGCCGAGGGCCGGCTGTGTTTTGGCGCGATGGACCGCGTCGACGGGACGCGGACCTACATCGGCCGGATCGGGCTGTCGGACGCCGAGCAGGAGCCGATCCTGGTCGACTGGCGGGCGCCGGTCGCGACCGCCTTCTACCAGGCGACACTCGCCGAGCCGCGCGGCCTCTTCCGGCGCCGTCACCTGCGGACCAAGGGCCGCGAGGTGACCGGCATCGCCGACGACCTGCTGGCCGTCAGGCCCCCCACCGAGGCCGGCGAGGCCGGCGGACCCACAAAGGCCACCGCGCCCGCCGGGGCCGACAGCGTTGCCGGGGCCGGAGCTGAGGCCGTGGCCGGGGCTGAGGCCGGGGCTGAGGCCGGGATTGATGCCGGGGCCGGCAGGTCCACCGGTGACACGATGCTGCTGGAGGCGCTGTCCGCGCCCCGCACCGGCCGGATGGGCGACATCATCGCCACCCTGCAGGCCGAGCAGGACCGCATCATCCGGGCCGACGCCCGCTCGGTCCTGGTCGTCGACGGCGGTCCGGGCACCGGCAAGACCGCGGTCGCGCTGCACCGAGCCGCCTACCTGCTCTACTCCGAGCGCGCCCGGCTCGAGCGCTCCGGCGTGCTGGTCGTCGGCCCGAGCCCGGTGTTCCTGCGCTACATCGACCAGGTGCTGCCCTCGCTCGGCGAGACCGGCGTGGTGTTCGCGACCCCCGGCCGGCTCTATCCGGGCATCGCGGCCACCGCGACCGACCCGGTGGCGCTCGCCACCCTCAAGGGTGACGAGCGGATGGCCGCGGTGCTGGCCGCCGCGGTCCGCGAGCATCAGCGGCTGCCGCACCGGACGATCGAGATCGTCCACGACGACGACCGCCCGCTTCGGCTCGACCGGGACACCGTCGCGAGGGCCAGGACCAGGGCGCGGCGCAGCCGCCGCCCGCACAACGGCGCCCGCCGGGTGTTCCTGCGCGAGCTGCTCGACGAGCTGACCACCCAGGTCGTCCGCCAGATCTCCGGCGGCCTGCTCGACGACGACGAGCGCACCGATGTCCGCGAGGGCCTGTGGGCGGACCCGGCGGTGCGCCGCGCTCTCGGCGAGCTGTGGCCCCGGCTCACCCCCGCGATGCTGCTCGAGCGCCTCTACACCGACCCGGACCTGCTTGGCAGGGCCGCGGGGCGCCTCCTGACCCCGGCGGAGCGGGATCTGCTGCTCGGCCGGGGCGGGCGCCGGCGCCGTGCCCCGGCCCCGGCGCCGACGGGCGGCGGAGACGATCTGTTCAGCTCCCTGGAGGCGGACGGCGCGGACGGCGCGGACGACGTGCCCAGCTCGGGCGGCTCGGGCGGTTCGGGCGGTTCGCAGCACCCGGGCGTCGCCGGTGGCGCGGTGGCCACGGCCGAGCCGACCGGCGGCTCCGGGTCGGGGTACCGACGGCCCCGGGACGGCGCGGGAGCGCGGACCTGGACGGTCGCCGACGTGGCGCTGCTCGACGAGGCCGCCGAGCTCCTCGGTGACCCGGACGAGGGCAGCCGGGAGGCGGCCGAGGCCCGCGCAGCCCGGGAGCGCGCGTCCGAGCGCCGCTACGCCGAGGACGTGCTGGAGATGCTGGGGCTCGCGGGTGAGCTCGACGCCGAGACCGTCGCCGACCGGTGGCGCGGCCCGCGCCAGCGCGCGAGCGCGGCCGAGCATGGCGCCACGGACCGCGAATGGGCGTTCGGCCATCTCATCGTCGACGAGGCGCAGGAGGTCTCGCCGATGCTGTGGCGGCTGCTGTGGCGGCGCTGCCCGGCGCGCAGCGCGACCCTGGTGGGCGACCTCGCCCAGGCGGCCCGCCCCGGTGCGCCCACCTCCTGGGCGCAGATCCTCACGCCGCACATCGGTGACCGTTTCCGGGTCGAGCGGCTGACGGTGAACTACCGCACCCCGCAAGAGATCATGGATGTCGCGGCGGACGTGCTGGCCGCGAGCGGATCGACGGCCGCGGCACCGTTGTCGGTCCGTTCGGTCGGCGAGCAGCCGCTGGCCGTGCAGGTGCCATCGGCCGTGGAGCTGGCGAACGCGGTCGCCACCGAGACGGTCCGGACGGCCGGGATCATCGGGGAGGGCCGGCTGGCGGTGATCTGCGCTCCGGCGACGGTCGGCCCGGTGCGCGCCGCGCTGTGCCGGGTCGCGCCGGAGCTCCTCGGCGTCGCCGGTTCCGGCGCCGGCGCGGGAACCGGCGGTGGCGGTGGCGATGACGCGGAGATCCTGGACGCCCGGGTGGCGGTGCTGACCGTCGCCGAGAGCAAGGGGCTCGAGTTCGACGCCGTCCTGCTGGTCGAGCCGGCGGCGCTGCTCGCCGGCCCGACCAGGGGTCTCGCGGACCTCTACGTCGCCCTCACCCGTGCCACCCGCTCGCTCACCGTCCTGCACACCGGCGCCCTCCCACCCGTCCTGGCACGCCTCGCCTCCTGATCGCGTCTCGGCCCGGCGCCCAACATCCCGGCACGCCCCGCGTCCCGCGTCCCTCGTCCCTAGTCGGGAGTACGGAGATCTTGCGGTGCGCGTCTTTTGTCGGACCCGTGGGTTACCGTGCCGGTGTCGTCAGGTGAGCCAGGTTCGGGGGTGGTTCCTGTGACGGAAGACGAGCGCGCGGACCGAGGCGCGTCCCCGCCAGGGAGCCGGGGCGGGTCCGCGGAGGCCCGTCATGTGCCCGTCGTGCCGCGGGCGACGGCCTGGCTGCTCGGGCGGCTCACCGGCAGCGCCACGGCGCGGCGCAGCGTGCGGTTCTTCGAGGACGCCGGGCCCCGGCTGATCGGGATCGTCGCGCTGGACCTGGGCGGCGCGGTGTCGTTCGCCGCGACGCCGTTCATCCTGCGCCACCTGGTCGACGAAGGCCTCGCCACGCCGCACGGGCGATCGGCGCTGTACGCGTCGGTGGCGGCGCTGCTCGTCGTCGCGCTGCTGCAGGCCACCGCGGGCGCGGCCTCCCGGGTCCTGAGCTCGGGGCTCGGCGAGCTGGTCGGGCAGCGGACCGGGCAGGCGGTGCACGACCACCTGCTGCGGGTGCCGTTCTCGTTCTTCCCCGGGCAGCGCCAGGGCGACCTGTTCGCCCTGTTCGGCCAGGACGTCTCCGAGATCGAGAGCTCGGTCGCGGTGGTGCTGCCGCGGGCGGTGACCACCGCGATCAGCGCGGTCGTCGGCGTCGTGACCGTCGCGGTTCTCGACTGGCGGCTCGCCGTCGTGTCGCTGGTGCTCGCGCCGGGTGTCTTCGCGCTGCTCGCCGTCGGGCGCCGGGAGGGCCGCCGGCTGTCGGTGGAGCTGATCAGGCTGCGGGTGAAGCATTTCGCGCAGATCGGGGACACCATCGGCATCTCCGGCGCGCTGCACATCCGGCTGTTCGGCCGGACGGAGTACGAGTCGGCGAAGTACGCCGAGATCGCCGACGGCATCCGGCGCACGGCGCAGCGGCGCAACCGGGTGAACGCCGTCGCCGGCCTGATGTCGTCCGCCGGGTCGGCCGTGGCGGTCGTCATCGTCGTCGGTTTCGGCTCGTGGCTGGTCAGCTCGGGGCGGGCGACGATCGGGACGCTGCTCGCCTTCGCCAGCGCCCTGCTGTACGCCTACCGCCCGGTGACGGGCCTCGCCGAGAGCCGGTCCGACCTGCTCGACGCGGGCGTCGCCTTCGAGCGGGTGTTCGGCCTGCTCGACGTCGCCCCGGACGTGCGTGACCTGCCGGTCGCGACGTCCCTGCCGGCCCCGGCCGCCATGGCCATGCCCCGGCAGCGCCGCCCCGACCGCGCGGAGCCAGCACGGTCCGTCGCCACCGCGACGGGCAGCCCGGATCACCCGCGGGCCACCCGGGACGCACCCGAGATCCGGATCGAGGACCTGTGGTTCCGCTACGAGCGCGACGCGGGCGCGGACTGGTCGGCTGCCGGGCGGGAGCTCGGCCGGCGCTGGTGGGATGTCCAGGGCGAGGAGGCCGCGGACGCGGCGCGCGAGGAGCGCGAGTTCGCCGAGGCCGCCAGCGCGCGCCAGGCGGCCGAAGGAAGGGCAGGTGACGAGCACGGGTGGGCGCTGCGCGGCCTGAACCTGGTGGCGGCCGCGGGGGCGAAGACCGCGATCGTCGGGTCGAGTGGCGCCGGCAAGAGCACGCTCGGCGCGCTGCTGGCCGGGATCTACCTGCCGACCCGCGGCCACCTGCGCTGCGACGGCGCGGACCTGGCGACGATGGACTGGCGCCGGCTGCGCTCGATCGTCGGCGTCGTCCCACAAGATCCCTACATGTTCCACGACACGATCGGCGTGAACATCCGCTACGGCCGCCGCGACGCCGACGACGCCGCCCTGGAGGCGGCGGCGCTGGACGCGGGCCTTGGCTCGCTGCTGGACAAGCTGCCGAAACGGCTGGACACGGTGGTCGGCGCCCGCGGCTACCAGCTCTCGGGGGGCGAGCGGCAGCGCGTGGCCCTGGCCCGAGTGCTGCTCGCCGACCCACCGCTGCTCGTCCTCGACGAGGCGACCTCCCAGCTGGACTCGGTGACCGAGCAGATCGTGCAGGAGGCGCTCGCCCGGCTCGGCGTCGGGCGGACCAGGGTCGTGATCGCTCACCGGCTGTCGACCGTCGTCGACGCCGACGCGATCCACGTCATGGAACACGGCAGGATCGCCGAGTCCGGGACCCACGACGAGCTGATCGCCCGCGGCGGCGCCTACGCCCACCTCTACGCCCGGCAGCTGGCCGACGACGACTCCGCCACCTGACGACACACCGCTACCTGACGACGATCCTGCCGGCTGTCGGCGGCCCAGCTGGCCGTCGGCGGCCGGGCTGGCTGTCGGCGGCCCAGCTGGCTGACGACGCCCGGGCTGGCTGTCGGTGGCCCGGCGCCCTGCTGGGCGGCGCTCCGTGAGCAACGACCCGAACCGGCCGCGGCCTTCGAGAGCGGCCGGCCGTGGCCTCGGGTGGCATCAAAAGGACATGGTGGCTGTAAGCGGCATTGCGCTCGGCGTGCGTCTTAAGGGGTGCAAGGCATTCCCTTACGGACAAGGAGCGCCATGTCGACCGCGCAGTCCGAGCGCCACAGCCGTCCCGGCTGCCCCAGCCGCTCGGGGCGCCCGCCTTCGCCGCCGCCGCGTCCGTCGGTGCGCCGCTCGGCGTGTCCGCCGGGCTCGCGGCCCTGGAACTGGAGCCGCTCCACGACGCCGCGGACCCGCGCCCGCATCCGGTCGAACCGGCCGGTATCTGCGCGGAGTACTCCGGCGGCGCCCGCCGCTACGGCCTCGCGATTGCCCGCGGAGTGTTCGGCTGACCGCCCGCTGACCACCGGCTGACCGTCCTTCTCGACCGCCGTCGCTCGTCCTCGACCGCCGTCGCTCGTCCTCGACGGTCGTCGCTGCTCCTGGACGGCTGCCACATCCGGTCGCGATCCTGTCGCGCAGCAGTCACATCCTGCTGCGGAGCAGTCACATTCACCTGCCCGTCGCCGTGCGAACATGTATCCGAGATGTGTCGTGTCCATGTCGACGAAGTCTCCGGCGAGGCGAACTCCGTTGACATTCTCTACTGGCTTGGTGAACATTGAGGCATGGTCTCCGTGCCCGCCCGACCGTCGTCCGGCCCTCACCCGGCCGTCGCCCGGCCGTCGCGGACGTGTCCACCCCACTGTCCGACCGGCGACCCGGCGTGGCGGCCCACGCGCTCCTCGTCCGACGGCACCCGGGCACGGCAGGGCCGCCCGAACGGCTGACCAGCGCGTTCCCCTCGGCCATCCGGTCAGCCCGGCGGCCCGCCCGCCGGTTCCCGTCCTCGTTTCGTCCCCCTGCCTGCCCGCGCGGGATCCGGCTGGGCGCGGCCGTCGGGCCGCTCCGCATCCGGCCGGCTCATCAGGAATCGCGGACTTTTCCTCCCGGCGAGGTCGAGCCGACCCGAACCTGGCGTCTTCCCCAGGAGTTCGTCCCGGCGCCACTCCACCGTGCCGCCGCTCAGGTTTCCGAAGCGCAACGTGAAGACGTGCCCCCGGCGCGTCCGACTACCACGGGCGCGGTACTGTCCGCCGTCGTCTGTGTCGTGGGCCACCCGGCAGGGTGGGGCCGCGGGCGGCGCCACCTTCGGCCAGTCCCATCGGCTGGTACCGGAGATGGTGTCCGTCAGGAGGTACCAACGGCCGGCGACCGCCGGTCGCGCACCATAGCGGTCGGCAACGTCGCTGGCCAGAAACCAGGAGTGTTCGATGACCTCAACGCTCATCCCGGCCGTGCCGTCAAGCAGGCAGCCGGACGCCAGAGCGCAGACCGTCGTCATGTCGTCGGCGGCTGAGCAGACCTTGAGCCGCGTCGACTGCCGGGACACCAGGTTCTGGCCGAGCGGCGAGCCGGAGCGCAGCCCGCGCGGCGCCGTCGTCGTGCTCCCGGGCCGCGGCGAGTCCGCCGAGCTCTTCGAGCCGCTGGCGTTCCGCCTCGCGCTCGACGGCTACCAGGTGACCTACCTCGGACCGGGCGAGGACAGCACGCTCGCCCTCGGTGAGTGCCGCGTCCCGGGCCGGCCGTTCGCGCTGGTCGGCTCGGACACCGGGGCGCTGCGCGCGCTGGCCGTCGCCGGCTCACCCGCGCTGCGCGCCGACGCGCTCGTGCTGCTCGGCCTGCCGCTGCTCTACCGCCCGGTCGCCGGCGAGATCCCGTCGGAGCCGCCGCCGCGGGCCCTGCCCGACCTGCCGATCCTGCTCGTGCACGGTGCCGACGACGAAGTCAGCCCCCTGAGCGTGATCCGGATGACGACCCGTACGGCCCGGCAGGCCCACCTGGTCGAGGTCCCGGCCGGCCACCAGGTCCTCACCGAGACCAGCTGGCGCTCGACCGCGGCCCACACCATCGCCTTCCTCGAGGACGTCGCCATCGCCGCCCAGCTCGAGGTCCCGGTCGGATCCGCCTAGTCGGGCATCTCTCCGGATGCCTGCCGGATCGCAAGCCAGATCCGGCAGGCATCCGGGGCCCGCACCGCGCTTCCCGCGCTTCCCGCGCTTCCCGCGCTTCCCGCCGCTCCTCCCGACCGTCCCGATCTCCGAACCGCCCGCGCGCCGATGCGACCGGCGCGGGCGGACCCACCGGCGTGAGCCGCGTGTGGGCTGCTTGGATAGCGGGGTGGAGGCGGCGGGACGGGTGGGTTGACCAAGGTGGGATGGCCGGCTTGGCTGGGATGGTGACGGGCGAGACCTACCTTTTCGACGCCGTCCGGACACCCTGCGGGCGTGGGCGCGTCGACGGCACGCTGCGCGGGGTGAAGCCGGTCTCGCTGGTGGCCGGGCTGGTCGACGACCTGCGCAAGCGGAACCCGACGCTCGACGTCGACCGGCTCTCGGACCTGGTCCTCGGCGTCGCAACCCCGGTGGGTGACCAGGGCGGAGACCTGGCCAGGGCGGCCGCGCTGGTCGCGGGCCTGCCGCAGACGGTCGGCGGCACCGTCGTCAGCCGGCTCGGCGCGTCGGGGCTGGAAGCGGTCGCGTCGGCGGCCGCCCGGGTGCGGGCCGGCTGGGACGATCTGCTGCTCGCCGGCGGCGTCGAGTCGATGTCGCGGGTGCCGGCCGGCGCGGACGGCGGCCCGCTGGCGGCCGACCCGGCGACCAACTACCAGACGGGCTTCGTCCCCGCCGGCGTCGCGGCCGACCTGCTCGCAACGCTCGCGAGCCTGACCCGCGCCGACCTCGACGCCTACGCGCTGCGGTCACGGCGGCTGGCCGCGGCCGCCTGGGCCGACGGGCGCCTCGCCCGCTCGGTGGTCCCGGTCCACGACCATGGCCTGCTGGTCCTCGACCACGACGAGCGCGTCGGCCCGGTCGGGTCCGGCACGCCCGTCGAGCAGGCCCGGCTGGACGCGGCGGCCGGTCACCTCGCGAAGCTGACCGCGGCGTTCGCCCAGGCCGGCGAACAGCTCGGCTTCGACACGGTGGCGCTGCGCTCCCACCACTGGCTCGAGCGCATCGACCACGTGCACACGGCGGGGAGCGCGGCAGGCCCCGCGGACGGCGCCGCGCTCGTCGTCGTCGGCGGCGAGCGGACCGGTGAGCAGCTCGGGCTGACGCCGCGGGCACGGATCGTCGCCGTGGCGTCGGCGGGTGTCGCTCCGACGCTGGCGCTGGGCGGCGCGACGGCCGCGACCCGCCTGCTGCTCGCCCGCGCCGGGCTGGACGTCGCGGACGTCGACCTCTTCGAGACGGCCGAGGCCTACGCGGCCGTCGCGCTCGCCTACCAGCGAGATCTCGCCATCCCGGACGAGAAGCTCAACGTCAACGGGGGTGCGGTCGCGATCGGCCACCCGCTCGGCGCGACCGGCGCGATGCTCGTCGCCACGGTCGTCGACGAGCTTCACCGGCGCGGCGCCCGGCGCGCGCTCGTCAGCGCCGCCGCCGGCGCCGGAATGGGCATTGCGATGCTGCTGGAGCGAGTCTGACGCCGACACCGTCCGACACCGTCCACGTCGCCGCCGTCCACGTCGCCGCCGTCCACGCCGACACCGTCCACGTCGCCGCTGTCCGTCCCCTGCCACGCGTTTCGTTGCCCATCCCGCCGCCGCCCGCGGCCTTCCCGACTCGGAGACGACGCCCATGCCCGAGCCGTCGCCAGCGCCCGCCAGCGCTTTGACGCCTGCGGCAGCGTCCCCGCCTGCGGCGACGACACCTACGCCCGAGGTGACAACGCCACCGCCAACGACAACGCCAATACCAACGCCAACGCCAACGGCGATGCGGCCGCCGGTGCCGCCCCCGTCCGAGGGCGACCGGATCGGGATCATCCGGTGGGAGCGGGACGCCGACGGTGTCGTCGTCTTGACGCTCGACGACGCCGACCAACCGGCGAACACGACCAGCGCGGCCTACCGGACCTCGCTGGGCACGGCCGTGGACCGTCTCGAGCGGGAGCGCGCGACGCTCACCGGCGTGGTCGTGACGTCGGCGAAGCCGACCTTCGCCACCGGGGCCGACCTGCGTGAGCTGGCCGAGCTGCCGGACCGGCAGGCCGCCTACGACCTGGCAGCCGCCGGCAAGGAGCACCTGCGCCGGCTGGAGACGCTCGGCCGGCCGAGCGTCGCGGCGCTCGGCGGCGCGGCGCTCGGCGGCGGGCTGGAGATCGCGCTCGCCTGCCACTACCGCATCGCCCTCGACGCGCCAGGCACGCAGCTCGGGCTGCCCGAGGCGACGCTTGGCCTGATGCCGTCGGCCGGCGGCGGCGTCCGGGCGGTCCGCCTGCTCGGGGTGCGCAGCGCGCTGGTGAACCTGCTGCTGCAGGGCCAGCGGTACAGCGCCGCGCGGGCGCACGCGCTGGGGCTCGTCGACGCGCTGGTGGCGTCGCGGGACGAGCTGGTGCCCGCGGCGAAGGCCTGGGTTCTCGCGAACCCCAGGGCGGTGGCGCGCTGGGACGCCGTGGGATATCAGATTCCCGGCGGCGGGCCGGCGAGTCCGCCGCTCGCGGCCGTGCTCGCATCGCTGCCCGCCGGCCTGCGCCGGCAGCCCCCCGGCGCGGCCCAGGTAGCGGGGCCGGCGATCCTCGCCGCCGCGGTGGAGGGCGCCCAGCTCGACTTCGAGGCCGCCTGCGTCGTCGAGTCGCGCTACTTCGCCGAGCTGGCCACCAGCCAGGCCGCGAAGAACGTCGTCCAAGCCTTCTTCGTCGACGTCGGCCGGGTGGCCGCCGAGGACGGCGGGGAGCAGGACGCCGCCGGCCGCGCCGGCACCGCCGGCACCGCCGGCACCGCCGGCACCGCTGGCGCGGCCGGCGCGGCCGGCGGCCGGGGGCGGTTCGAGGCGCCCAGGGCATTCGTCGACCGGCTGCTCGGCGCGTACGTCGCCGAGGCGGCGGCGATGGTCGGGGAGGGCCTGGCGGCCGCGTCCATCGAACAGGCGGGCACGCAGGCCGGCTTCCGCTCGTCGCCGCTGCGGCTGTGTGACGAGCTCACGCTCGCGACCGCCCGCGCGGCCCTGGCCCCTCAGACCGCGTCGGCGGGGGAGAGCACCGTCCCGGCCGGGACGTCCGACCCGGCGGGGACGCCGGACCCGGCCGGCGGCGCGGCCGAGGTGCTCGACCGGATGACCGAGCGGTTCGGCCGGGCCGGGCGAACCACCGGCGCCGGGTTCTACGAGTACGTCGACGGCCGGCGGGTGGGGCTGTGGCCGGGGCTGCGGGAGCATTTCGGCAAGAACCAGGCGCAGGAGGCGCACGAGGCGAACCAGACGCGGGAAGCGGGGGAGGCAGGGGAGGCGCCGAAGGCCAGGAAGCCGCGCGGAAAGTCCGCAAGTCCGCAGGGGAGGCCGACCGCGGTTCTGGACGAGGACACGGCCCGGGCTGGCTTCGAGGAGCTGAAGGAGCGGCTGCTGTTCGCCGTGGCACTGCGGGCCGTCAACTGCCTCGACGAGGGCCTGGTCGGCTCGGTGGCACGGGCTAACGTCGCTTCGCTGACCGGCGCCGGGTTCCCGGCCTGGACCGGCGGCGCCCTGCGCTACATCGACGGCTACCCGGGCGGCGTGGCCGGCTTCGCCGCCCGCGCGGGCGCGCTCGCGGCCCGCCACGGCGGCCGTTTCGCCCCGCCCGCGTCGCTGGCCGCCCGAGCCGACCGTGACGAGCCGTACACCTGACCCGCCCCGACGGCGTCCCGTGCGGGCGGACTCGGCTCCGATCGGTGGACGTGGCGGGGCCACGGCGGTAGACCCGATCTGCGGTCGGCGATACGGATCGCAGCTCCAGGCGTTCCTGGTGTTCCTGGTGCTCTTCGAAAGGGAGTGGCGAGTCGATGGAGCCAGGACAGCGGCCTGGAACGGCGACCTGCCGGCAGGTCGCGCCAGACATGATCAGACATGATCAGGCAGGACAGGAAGGGCGGGACACGTGGAGATAGTGGGTGCGGTGGCTGTGGTCACCGGCGGGGCCTCGGGTCTGGGACTCGCGACGGCCCGGCGGCTGACCAAGGCTGGGGCGGGCGTCGTGCTGCTCGATCTGCCGACCAGCGCGGGTGAGCAGGTCGCCGCGGATCTCGGCGAGCGGGTTCGGTTCGCCCCGGCCGACGTGACCGACCCGGCCTCGGTTGCCGCGGCCCTCGATCTGGCGGAGGAGCTGGGCGCGCTGCGGGTGGTGGTGAACTGTGCGGGTATCGGCCCGCCGGCCCGTGTGCTCGGTCGCGGTGGCGTTCACTCGCTGGAGGCGTTCGCCAAGGTCGTCAGCGTCAACCTGATCGGCACGTTCAACGTCTTGCGCCTCGGCGCGGAGCGCATCGCGCGTGCCGAGCCGCTGCCCGGGGGTGAGCGTGGGGTCATCGTCAGCACGGCGTCGGTGGCGGCGTTCGACGGGCAGATCGGCCAGGCGGCCTATGCGGCGTCCAAGGGCGGTGTTGTCGGCATGACGTTGCCGATCGCCCGGGATCTCGCCGACAAGTTCATCCGGGTCGTCACGATCGCTCCCGGCTTGTTCGCGACGCCGCTGCTGGCCAGCCTGCCGCAGGAGGCGCAGGACTCGCTTGGCAGGCAGACCCCGCACCCCAGCCGCCTCGGCGACCCCGACGAGTACGCGGCCCTGGTCGAGCACATCGTCGCCAACCCGATGCTCAACGGCGAGGTCATCCGCCTCGACGGCGCCATCCGCATGGCCCCCCGGTAGGGCCGTCGGACCCTGCCTGGCCAGCTGGCTTCGCCTGGTCGGCTGGCTTCGCCCTGCTCTGGTCGGCCAGTGCTGCCGGGTTGGACCGCGGACGGTGACTCGTGCTGGCCGCCGCTGGTCGCGCCGCGAAGATTGATACTCAGGCCGAGGCAAGGTGACGGCTCAACCAGGTAGCCCGCGCGCCGTTGACCGCCGACGGAACCTTGACCGGCCCCGTCCTGGCCGTCGGCGGCCGGGAGTTCCAGGCCGGTGACGAGGTCGTGACTCTCACTCAGGCAGGGCACACGCACTCAGGCAGGGCACACGCTGGTCCCCGCAGGCCGGCCCGCGTCCGCCTACATCCGAACCGGCGCCGTCGGCGTCGTCACCGCAGTGCACGTCGACGTGGACGATCCGGATGCGCAGACGGTCACCGTCGACTTCCCGAGCAAGGGCATCGTGACCGTGCCGTGGGCGTATCTGACACACCGGTTCGACGATGGCCGGGACGGCGGCCTCGCCCATGCCTACGCGCTCACCGCCGCGAAGGCGCAGGGCTCGACGCCGGCCACCCGCCCGCCGCTTGCGGGCGCGAGTGGTCGGACGCCACAGACGACCGTCGCCGTGTCCATTCGTCTCTCTCGGCTCGACATTGGTCGGCTGTCAGCCGGTCCTGCCGGAGCCATCAGACTGTCTTAGCTATCAGACTGTCTGAGCCAGTAGTCTCTCGCCTTCGTCGTGCGGATCTCTTGGACGACGTTGGTGAACCACTTGTCGGGCGGCGCCAGGCAGGACAACAAGCTCGGCGTGGCCCGGACGCCTGGTCTAGGTAGGGATCGGCGTTCTGGTCGACCGCGGTCGCGGCGTCAGGCGTTCAGCACGAGGTTCGCGAGTAGATCCATCGAGCGAAGCCAGGCGTCGAGGTCTCGCCGCCATGGCGCCGCGACTACGTGTTGAATGCCTGCGTCGGCGAACGCCGCGTGCTCCTGTCTGATCAAGTCCGGGTCCATGCCTTGAGGATCCCAGCCTGTACGGGTCGAAATGGTGAACGTGTCCTCGGGCCGGTCGGCCCGGATGCGGGCGACGACCTCGGCGGCTTGTGGGGGTTTGATGCCGACAGCCTGATAGCCGTCGCCTCGGCTGACGGCCCGCCGGAAGGCGGCCTCGCTGCCGCCGCCGATCCAGATGGGTATGGGACCCGCCGGTTTGGGCAGCAGCCGGATGTCGTCGAAGGAGGTGAATTCGCCGTGAAAGGACGCCGGGTCGTCGCGCCAGACGGCCCGGAAGAGGTCCAGCGCCTCGTCCAGCCGACGTCCCCGATTCGCGAAGTCGTGGCCGAGCGCGGCGTACTCGGCCTGTGACCAGCCGATCCCGGCGCCGATGACCAGCCGCCCGGCGGACAGGGCATCGAGGCTGGCCAGGGCGTTGGCCAGGGCAAGTGGATTGTGGGTCGGAACGACCAGGACGCTGGTGCCCAGTCCTACGCGCTCGGTACACGCCGCCGCCCAGGTCAGTGTCAACAGCGGGTCGTAGAGGTACGGCGACGGGTAGCTCTGCGCCGCCGGATGAACAGTGTGGTCGCTCACCCAGACATCGGCGAAGCCCAGCTCTTCGGCATGCCGAGCCGCGCGGGTGATCGCCGTGGGCCCCGCGACGCTGCCGTACTGCGGAAGGTGGATGCCGACTCGCATGTGCACATCCAACCAGCGAACCGCGACGCCGATCGCGGCACGTGCGCCGCACCACACGATCATGCACGGCTGGCGGGGTGGGTCACCGCGATGGCCAGATGCACCGGATGCAGCAGTCCCGCCGTCAAGGCCCGGCTGGCCTTCCTCGCCACGAGACGCCTCGTCCGCGCCGCCTCCCGGCTGGGACCGGCGCCGACCCGGAGGCCGGGAACCGGCCCCTGAGCTGGCAGTTCGGCCAGCCGGCGGCCATGGCCATGCTAACCTGAATCTGTGACAATTCGGGTGGCTCTCGAGCATCGTACCACATACCGATTCGCCCACCCAGTGAACGTTGAGCCACACACAGTCAGGCTCCGGCCAGCGCCGCACACGCGGACGCCGATCACCGCCTACAGCCTCACTGTCAGCCCCGAGCAGCACTTCCGCAACTGGCAGCAGGATCCGTTCGGTAATTGGGTCGCGCGCCTGGTGTTCCCCGAGAGAATGACCGAGCTGGATATCACGGTTGATCTCGTCGCAGACCTCACCGTCATCAACCCTTTCGACTTCTTCCTCGAGTCGTATGCCGAGCATTTCCCGTTTGCCTATCCGCCTGACCTGGCCGCCGATCTGGCGCCGTATCTGCGGCCGGTCGATGAGGCCGCGGCCGGGTCGGGACCTGGGCCGGCGGTGACGAAGTGGCTCGCCGGGCAGCGCCTGGCGGACAGGGACACCCCTTGGCGCACCATCGACTTCCTCGTCGAGATCAACCAGCGCGTTCAAGGTCACGTCGGCTACTCGGTGCGGATGGAGCCCGGCGTCCAGACGCCCGACCAGACCCTCACGCGCGCGATCGGATCCTGCCGGGACAGCGCCTGGCTGCTCGTGTCCGTGTTGCGCCAGCTTGGGCTCGCTGCCCGGTTCGTCTCCGGGTACCTCGTGCAGCTCGCCGCCGACCAGCCCGCGCTTGACGGGCCGAGCGGGCCGGCTGCCGACTTCACCGACCTCCACGCCTGGGCTGAGGTATTCATTCCGGGCGCGGGATGGGTTGGGCTTGACCCGACCTCCGGACTGTTCGCCGGCGAGGGGCACATTCCCCTGTCCGCAACCCCGCAACCTGCCTCGAGTGCCCCGATCACCGGCGTGACGGACCCGGTGGCCGTGGAGTTCTCGTTCCACAACACGGTGCGCCGCATCCACGAGGATCCGCGGGTCACGCTGCCCTACAACGACGCTCATTGGACCGCCGTCCAGGCGCTGGGGACGCACATCGACGGGCTCCTCGACGCGGGCGACGTCCGGCTGACGATGGGTGGCGAGCCGACGTTCGTCTCGGTTGATGACGTGTCGACCCCGCAGTGGGACACCGCGGCCGATGGCCCCGACAAGCGGCGGCTCGCCGCCGCGCTGGCCGAGCGACTGAACGAACGGTGGGCACCAGGCGGACTCGTCCACCACGGGCACGGCAAGTGGTACCCCGGCGAACCGCTGCCCCGGTGGGCGATCCAGCTGCTGTGGCGCGCTGACGGAGTGCCGCTCTGGCGCGACCCGGCGCTGCTTGACGCGCCGTGGGAGCCGGCTCGCGAGGACGCGACCCCGGCGGCTGCGGCGACGCTCGCCAGCGGGATCGCCGCGCGACTCGGGATCCCGGCCGACCTCGTGCTGCCCGCCTTCGAGGATCCCTTCGGCCAGCTCTGGGACGACGTGCGGCAGCCATGGGGCGCCCCACCCGAGGGAGACCTGCCACCTTCGCAAACGCCCCCTCCGCCCCCTCCGCCCACACCCACCCCGTCGACCAATCCGACCGATCCGACCACTGCGGCCGATCCGGCTGGCGCGCAGCCCGCTGCCATGGCGGCGACCGTCGCGTCCGTAGACGCCACAGTCACCGGGCCGGACGCACCGGCGCCCGCGGGCTGGGTGATCCCCGTGTTCGAGGACCCCGACGGTGACGGGTGGGGCACGACCCGGTGGCAGCTGCGCCGTGGTCACCTGTTCCTGACCCCGGGCACCTCGCCGCTCGGGCTGCGGCTCCCGCTCGGATCGCTCGGCTGGGAGCCGCCACCGGACCTGCCGGACCGGTCGCCGTTCGAGGCGCGTCCCTCCTTGCCGGCCGACCCGGTCAGGGACGCTGCCGCGCGTGCGGAGCAGCCGGCCACCGTTCATCCTGCCGCCTCGGCACCGCGGACCGCGCTGACCGTTGAGGCGCGTGACGGTCATGTGTTCGTCTTCCTGCCGCCGCTGACAGCCGCTGAGCGGGCGATCGCGCTGGTAGCGGCGATCGAGGAGGCAGCCGCTGACGCTGGCGTTCCTGTCGTGTTCGAGGGCTACCCGCTGCCGAGAGATCACCGCCTGGTCACGCTCTCGGTGACGCCAGACCCGGGTGTCATCGAGGTCAATGTCCAGCCGACGCGGACCTGGTCCGAGCTCACCGAGCTGACGGAGACGCTCTACGACGATGCCAGGCAGTGCCGGCTGACGACCGAGAAGTTCGACCTCGACGGGCGGCACACCGGGACGGGGGGCGGTAACCACTTCACCCTTGGCGGGCCAACCACGGGCGATTCGCCGTTCTTGCGGCGCCCCGACCTGCTTCGGTCGCTCGTCACGTACTGGCAGCATCACCCCGCCTTGTCGTACGTCTTCTCCGGCCGGTTCGTCGGCCCAACGAGCCAGGCACCAAGGGTCGACGAGGGCCGCGATGACCGCCTGTATGAGCTGGAGATCGCATTCGCTGAGCTTGACCGGGTCACCGCGGAGGAAGCTGAACCACGACCGTGGCTGGTCGACCGGCTGCTGCGCCACCTGCTGACCGACCTGACCGGTAACACGCACCGCAGTGAGTTCTGCGTCGACAAGCTCTTCAGCCCCGACAGCGAACGAGGCCGGCTTGGCCTTGTCGAGATGCGCGGGTTCGAGATGCCGCCGCACGCCCGGATGGCCCTGGTCCAGGCCCTGCTGGTGCGGGCGCTGGTCGCCCGCTTCTGGCTTGAGCCGTATGCGGGGCCGTTGGTGCGGTGGGGGGCGCGACTACACGACAGGTTCCTGCTGCCGGCCTTCGCGACCGCCGACCTGGCGGATGTCATCGCCGAACTCAACCGGTTCCTGGTCAGCCATGCCGGCGGCCGCGATGCGGCTGCGGGGAGCGCCGCGCAAGCGCTGTTCGACCCGGCATGGTTCGACCCATTCCTTGAGTTCCGCTTCCCGCGCCTCGGTGAGGTGGATGTCGCCGGAGTGCACCTGGAACTCCGGCAAGCCGTCGAGCCGTGGCACGTCCTGGGTGAGGAGGCGAGCGCAACCGGTACCGCGCGTTACGTGGACAGCTCCGTCGAGCGGATCCAGATCGCCGCCACGGGGCTGGTCGCCGGACGGCACGTGGTCACCTGCAACCAGATCCCCGTCCCGCTGGTCCCAGCGCCGGACCCTGGGCTGCTCGTCGGCGGCGTGCGGTACAGGGCCTGGGCGCCCTGGTCGGCGTTGCATCCAACGCTTGGCGTGCACTCGCCGCTGACCATCGATCTGGTCGACACCTGGAGCGCACGCTCACTCGGCGGCTGCACCTACCACGTCACGCACCCTGGCGGCCGGAGCTTCGACACGTACCCGGTCAACGCGGTCGAGGCTGAGTCACGTCGGGCCGCTCGTTTCGAGCCCTGGGGGCACACCCCGGGGCCGGTCGACCTCGACGCCTTCCCAGCCCCCGCCGCGCGGGTAACCGACGAGTACCCCGCGACGCTCGACCTGCGCCGCTTCGGGCCAGGCCGCAGCTGAACGCCGGTCGTGCGGAGCATCTGCGTCGCGGTGACGCGGTGAGCGCCGCCGTCCCCGCGCCGGATGGTGACCTGGTCGACCGCTATCGCGCTCGGGTCGGCTCGGGCGTCGATGAGCTGGTCGCCGCCTCCGGCGTCAGGCCCGGTCACGCGCAGGTCGCCGAGGCCCTGGCGGCGATGGGACTAGGCGGGCTCCTCGCGGCGCGGGCCGAGGCACGACGCCTCGTCCACGATGACGGGATCTACTACGGCGGTCCCGGGCGCGGTGAGCCATCCCCGGGCGGTCCCCTGACGAAGGCCCCTGGCGGGGGTGCGCTGCGGGAAGACAGCCACGCCTGGCGGCTTGACCCGGTGCCGGTCGTACTCGACTCCGCTCAGTGGGAACGGCTGGAGCGCGGGCTCGAGCAGCGCGCCATCCTCCTCGACGCGCTGCTTGCCGATGCCTACGGGCCGCGCCGGTTCGTGCGCGAGGGCCTGGTGCCACCCGAGGTGATCCTCGGGCACCCCGGTTTCCTGCGCGCCGCTGACGGAGTGCGGACGATCCCGGGGGAGCGCCAGCTCGTGCTGGTGGCGACCGATCTGGCCCGGGACGCGGCCGGCAACTGGACCGTGTTCGCCGACCGGACCGGCAACCCGAGTGGCTCGGGCTACGCGATGGCCAACCGGCGGATCACCACCAGGGTGATGGCAAGCCTGCACCGCGCGCACTCGCTGTCGCGGATGCGCGGGTTCTTCCACGCGATGAGCGATGCCTTGCGACAGATCTCGCCGACCGGCGCGGACGTGCCCCGGGTCGTCCTGCTCTCCCCGGGGACGGCCAGCGAGACGGCGTACGAGCAGGGTTTCCTTGCGACGCTTCTGGGTTTCCCGCTCGTTGAGGCGGAGGACCTGACGGTGCGGGACGCATCGGTATGGCTGCGTGTCGGTGACCGCACCGACCGGGTGGATGTCGTGCTGCGGCGCGTCGACGCTGACTGGTGCGACCCGCTCGACCTGCGGCCTGAGTCGCAGCTTGGCTTGCCGGGGCTCGTCGAGGCGACCCGACTCGGGCACCTGGCGGTCGCCAACCCGCTCGGCGCTGGATTGCTGGAGAACGCGGGACTGCTGCCATTCCTGCCCGGCGTTGCTCGCGCCGTCCTCGGTACCGACCTTGAGCTGCCGGTAGCGCAGACCTGGTGGTGCGGCGATGACGCCAGCCGCTCGCATGTCCTGGCATCCCTCGACCAGCTGGTCATCAAGCCGATCGCCCGCGGGGCCCGGTCCGCCACCCGTTACGGCTGGCTGCTGTCGAACGCGGAACGCACAGCGCTCGCTGACCGGATCGCCGCCGAACCGTGGCGCTGGGTCGGCCAGGAGCCGCTGCCCATGTCGACGGCGCCGGTCGTCACGGCGCGCGGGCTCGAACCGCGCCGGTTCGTGCTGCGCACATTCGGGGTACTCGCCGGGGACAGCTACACATTCCTGCCCGGCGGGCTCGGCCGGGTCGGTGCCGACATGGACGCACACGTCGTCGCCAACAGGGTGGGAGCTCTCGCCAAGGACGTGTGGGTCCTGGCGCCAGATGAGCCCGAGCTCACCTCGATCGAACCGGCCGGTACGTCCAGGCTCCGCGTCGTCCGGGCACCGCGGTCCCGCGGGACCGCGCCCCGGGTGGCGGACAACCTGTTCTGGGCAGGGCGGTATCTGGAGCGCGCGGAGGGCACCACCCGGCTGCTGCGGGTGACCGACGATCTTGTCGAGGACTACGGGTCGCGGCCCGGCACCCCAGGGTTTGCCACGATGACAGCGCTGCTCGGCGCGACCGCCGCGGTCACCGGGCGGGCGGTGCCCGATGCTGGCGGACCCGGCGCTGGGGGAACGGACCTCACGGGCAGGCTGGAGTGGCTGCGCGACCTCGTCACCGACCGGTGGTCGCCGGGAACCCTCGCCTTCGCAGCGGACCGGTTCCGCGCGGCGGCGCGCGAAGTACGCGACCAGCTCGCCTCCGACGTCTGGAATGCACTCGGCCGGATCGAGCGGCTCCTTGCTGAGCTGCCGCCGAACGAGCAGCTGCAGCCGCTCCTGTCGGACCTGCAGGGGGCCTACCTTGCCGTCGAGGGCGTCCTCGCCGAGTCGATGATGCGCGACGCGACGTTCGGCTTCCTGGATGCCGGGGTCCGTATCGAGCGAGCCCACCTCACGGTGCGGCTGCTACGGTCGACAGTGGCGGTGGAGCGATCCACCGTGGTCGACGGGCAGGTGGCTGAGGCGGTTCTCGACGTCGGGGAGAGCATCATCACGTACCGTCGCCGTGCCGCGGTCGGCGACGGGACGGACCGTCCCGTCGCCTCAGCGCTCGCGTTGCTTCTCGCAGAGCCGGTCAACCCCAGGTCCGTGCTGTGGCAGCTACGCCGCCTTGCCGACGATCTGGTGCTCATCGACGACAGTGAGCTTGCCGCCCGTACCCGCGGGCTCATCGGTCAGATCGCCGGTGCCGACGTGGAGGCGCAAGCCAGCGACCATGCGGCGCTCGCGGCAACCCTCAGCCGCCTCGACACGGACCTGCAGGAACTTGCCTCGAGCATCGCGGAACGGCACTTCCACCGGAAGGCGCCGCAGCGTCCGTTGCTGCACTACTGGGCGCCGGCATGGCAGAAGCCGTGACGCCGCAGACCGAGGACGACTACCAGCCCCGCCGTTACCGGGTCAGCCATCGCACCCGGTACGGCTACGACCGTGATGTCGAGCTGTGCTACGAGCGGGGGATGCTGCGGCTGCGGGACACGCCGACCCAGCGGGTCGTCTCGACGGCCGTGACGATCAGCCCGGAGGCCGGCTACCGCTCCGACCACGTCGATCACTTCGGCAACCACGCCGCGTACATCGAGGTTCGCACCCCGCACCGGACGCTGGACGTGGCTCTGCTGACCGAGGTGGAAGTCGCCTGGCCGCAGACGGACGCCGCTTCACTGGACCAGTGGACCGTGGGCTCGGTAGGCGCGCTCGTCCGTGCGCTCGATCCGCTTCAGTTCGTGACATACGCCGGGCCGTCGCCACTCGTAGGGGCAGTCGCCGAGGTCGCCGCGTTCGGCGCGGGGGTGCTGCACCCAGACCGGCCGCTCGGGGCCGCGCTGCTTGATCTCGTGCACGCGATTCACGACGGCTTCGCGTTCACTCGCGGCGCGACGAACGTAGGTACCAGCCTGCTCGAGCTGCTGGAACTGCGGGCCGGCGTGTGCCAGGACTTCACCCATCTGGCGATCGGGGCACTGCGGGCGTTCGGGGTGCCAGCCCGCTATGTGAGCGGCTATCTCGAGACGCTTCCCCCGCCCGGACGGCCAAAGCTCGTCGGCTCCGACGCGACGCATGCCTGGGTGTCCGTGCCGCTGCCGGATGGGCGGTGGATCGACATCGACCCGACCAACAACCAGTTCGCCGATTCGCGCTACATCGTGAGCGCCTGGGGCCGCGACTTCGGAGACGTGTCGCCACTAAAAGGCGTGCTGTTCACCACGAGCACGAGCTCGACTCTCGACGTCGCGGTCGACGTAACCCGACTGTAACGGCAATGGCTGGCTTAGCGTACGGCCGGGTGCTAAGCCGCACCCTGCGCATGGCCCGTGGCGTGCCAAGACTCGATTCGGGCGCGTGACCTGGGGTTTTGCTGCCTGGTCAGGCGGGTCCTACCGAGACGTCGAGGAACTGCTTGCCGAACGCGGCCTTGATGTCGACCGCGTCACGATTTTCCGCTGGGTGCAGAGGGTCACTCCGTTGCCGATCGACGCTGCACAGCCGTGTCGCCACAGCCCCGGTGACAGGTGGTTACCGACGAGACGTACGTCAAGGCCGCCGGTCGCTGGACGTACGTGTACTGGGCGATCGACCAGTTCGGCCAGGTCATCGACGTCCTCGCCTCCGAGAAACGGAACCTGGCCGCGGCCCGAACTCGCGCAGGCCATCTGACCAGGCGACCAACTGGCCGCCACTATGCCCCGAGACGGCTCAACGCAACAGTGCCCGACGGATCCCCCTGGGGAGGATCTGGCTGAAACGGTCGGATATACCCTGTACCGGAGAGGGCCTTCTACATCTCTGTGCGGGGACGGAGGGTGGGTCTTCGCGCGGGGGGCGGCGTGACGGAGCTACCCACGGGTGTGTCGCCGCTGGAGTCCTCCGACCCCCGGCGGCTCGGTGCGTACACGCTACTCGGCCGGCTGGGCCGCGGCGGGATGGGCAGCGTCTACCTGGCGCGGCGGACCGACAGCGCCGACGGCCTGTTGCTCGCCGTGAAGGTCATCCGGTCTGACCTGGCTGGGGTGGCGGAGTTCCGCCGCCGGTTTGTGCGTGAGGCGGAGGCCGCGCGGCGGGTTGCTCGCTCCTACACCGCCGCGGTGCTCGATGTCGGGACCGATGAGGCACAGCCCTACCTGGTGACCGAGTTCATCGACGGGCCGACCCTGGCCGCGCACGTCCAGGCGCACGGGCCGCTGCCACCCGCGCAGGTGGAATGGCTGGCCGAGGCCGTCGCGTCGGCTCTGCGTGCCATTCACGCAGCCGGTGTGGTCCACCGTGACCTCAAGCCGTCGAACATCCTGCTGTCCCGGTTCGGGGCGCGGGTCATCGACTTCGGGGTCGCACGGGCCCTCGACTCGGCGACCATGATGACGCAGGGCGCGATCGGGACCCCCGCCTATATGGCGCCGGAACAGGCACTCGGTGAGGCCGTCACCGGGGCGGCCGACGTCCATGCCCTGGGCGCCGTCCTGGTCTTCGCCGCGACAGGCAAGAGCCCATTCGGGGCGGACAGCCTGCCGAGGATCATGGGACGAGTCGTGAGCGAGCCGCCCGACCTGACCGGCGTGCCGGAGATGCTGCGACCGCTCGTCGCCCAGGCCATGGCCAAGGCCCCGGCCGACCGCCCAACGCCCGACGACCTGCTGGTCGAGCTGCACCGGCTGCGCACCGGGTCGCTCCCGATCCCGCCGATCCCGACCGACGGCGCCGAGCCTGCGACGCGGATCGCGCCCATGCGGATGAGCAAGCCCGCGCCGGCCAGGTTCCCGCCGCGCCCGCGCGGCGACGCGCCGCCGACGCTGACCGCCGGGACGCTTCGGCCGCCGGCCCCCGTGCCGGTCGACCCGCCGCCCTACCGCGGCGGCCCACCACCCGGCCTGCGCGAGGACGACCGGCCGCCCGGCGCGGCGCGGCGGAGCTTCCCCTGGCGCGGCGCGGCGGCGGTCGCGGCCGTGGCGGCGATCCTCGCGATCGCCGTCGCAGCCTATGCGGTGAGCATCAAGGGTGACGACGGCGACGCCGGCGTGGCCGCGGGCCCGACGTCGTCCGTCTCCGCCGGGCCGGCCAGCGCGCAGCAGCAGCCGAGCCTGTCTCCAACGCCGACGGGCACCCCGACGAGCGCCGCGACGGAGCCGACGTCCAGCGCGCCAGGTGCCGCGCCCCAGCGCACGTCCCCGGCGCCGCGGCGCACCACAGCGGGCCCGCTGCCGACCACGGCGTCCCCGCGGCCCCCGGCCGGTCCGCCGAGCGCGCCGGCCGACCTGTTCGTCGCCGAGATTGGCGCGGACGTGCTGCGGGTGACCTGGACGAACACCGCCACAGACGTCCAGAAGATCAACGTCGAGGCGGTCGCCAGCCCATGCCAGAGCTACAACGGCCGGTACTGCACCGACTTCGTCGCGGACACCCTGTCGGCCAGCGCGACGTCCTACACCTTCACCGGCCTGCGGGCCGGGACGGACTACTACATTTCCATCTGGGTTGACAACGCGACGGATAGCTCCGACCGAGTCACCACCCACGCACGCACGCTCCAGTAGCCGGGCCGGTGGTGCGGGAGTGACGGCAGCCGGGTCGTCATTCGGCGGGCGCTGGTCTCGTCCTTGGTGGGGGTGATGATCGTTGAAGTGGCGGGCGTACTCGTCAAGCACGGTGGCGGCGCGGCGTTCGTCGTGGAGGAGGAGCCGGTCGATGCATTCCTGGCGGAGCGAGCGGATGATCCGCTCGGCGTAGCAGTTCGCCTGAGGTGTCCGCGGTGGAGTCCGCACAACCTGGATGCCTTCGGCGGCGAACGCGTCGTCGAACGCCTGGGTGTATTTCGTGTCCCGGTCGCGGATCAGGTACCGGAACGCGTCGAGCCGCCCGTCCAGGTCCATGACCAGTTGGCGTGCCAGGCGGATCACCCGCGTTCGCAACTCACGGCACAGATCACTGGAGAGCCTGGTGCTCGGAAACGAGCCAGTCCGGTTCGGTGGGAGGCCGTGGGGAAAAGATCTGCCCAGCAGACACCTTGCCCCACGGCCCACCCTGCCGGCAGCGCGATTACCCAGGGCGGGAACCGGAACCGGCAAACTCCGACGCCGCGACCGGCGAACCCACCACATTTCGAACCACCATGCGAGCACACCGGTGCTTCGCACGGGTCACTGCGATGGCCGGCAGCAACAATCCCGGCTAGGGGATCCTCCGGTGGGCGGCGGAGTATCCATGCGATGATCGTGCGAGGTGGGGCAGCGCGAGCCGTCCCCCGTGGAGGCGGAGATCGGAATGGGGGTACCGGTGAGCGACAGGCTCAGCGAGGCCGAGATCGTCGCGCTCGCTGATGCCTTCTCGGATGTGGAGGCCTCGCGTCATCTGCTGTCGCGAGCCGGATTCCCGCTCGCCGACGCACCGCTGGCCGCCCCGTCGTTTCTGGTGGCAGGTTTCTGAGGCGTTGCGCAACGGCGTGCTCCCCGACGGACGGGCTAGGCTGATCGCGGCTGCCCACGCCCTGTACCCCGCTAACCCTGTCTTCATGGCTGATGGGACCGCGCCCGAGAAGAGACAGGCTGGTGCTCCGCGGGGCGCTGCCAAGAAGCCGAAGCCCGTCTCGCTCGAGCGCCAGGTCGCGAGGAGGGTGACGTCGGCCGTCGGAAATCCGGGACCGTCTGCTGGCGGGTCCGAGGCTGTCAGGCGCGGCAGCGTTCTCCGGCTCGGGGACGGCGAGGAGGTGTTCGTCGGGAAGCAGGTCGGCCTGGGCCAGGACAAGATTCTGTTCGATGTTGCCGACTCGCCTGACCTCGTCTTCCAGCGGTACACGGACGTGGCCCTGCGGCAGGAGCCGTCCCTGGAGCGACGGATCCGGACGTTGATCGCGAAGCCTCCGCCAGATTGGCGAAGTTCTGACGGCCATGTCACGTTCGCCTGGCCGATCGATGTCGTCCTTGGCCGCGAGGAAGGCTTCGTCGGATTCATAACGCCGAAAATCGACACCGCACATACCGCGGTCCTGCCGGTCACCCCGAGGATCTTGAGCTCCACCAGGGATCCGAAGCGCTCCAGTGGTATTTCGGATGCTACCTGGAGCACCGATATTACCTGGCATTACGTCTTGACCGGTTGTCGCTTGTTCCCGGCCTGCTCATCTGTCGCCCAGAACTCGCGGCGCGGATCGCGCGTGCCGAGATCAACAGGCCCGCTCGGGACCTAATTGCTGGACAGGAAGTGCTGAACTTCCGGGGCGGCGAACTGGGCGCCGTATCCGGCCTTGAGGACAAGGCAGGCGACGGCGACGTCCTGGGCTGGGTCGAAGGCGACGAACCAGCTGTTGGGCTGCTCCTGGTTGTCGACGTCCGAGGTCCCCGTCTTGGCGTAGACGGTCGGGCCGAACCCGAGCCCGGCGGCCGTGCCCTCGGTGACCACGTCGCGCATCATGGTCTTCAGCTGCGAGTCGACGCTGGCGGGCAGTGGCGTCGCGGCGATTTGCGCGGCACCGGGCAGCAGGATGGGCTGCTTGAAGGTTCCGCTCGCGACGGTGGCCGCGACCGAGGCCATCGCGAGCGGGGACGAGGTGATGTGGCCCTGGCCGAACATGTTCTGGGCCAGCTCGGAGCCGCTCGCGCTCGCCGGCTGGTTGTAGTAGGTGGCGGCCTTGCCGAGACCGACGTCCCAGGGCTGGTTGAGGCCGAAGTACTCCTTGGCGACCGAGGCGAGGCGGCCGTTGCTCTCCTGCTGCCAGAACTGGCTGAACGCGTTGTTGCAGGACTGGGCGAAGTCATAGGAGAAAGGCGTCGACGCCGGCTCGGACTCGTCCTTGTCGTTGTGGTAGTTGATGCCCTGCACCGTATAGACGGCTGGGCAGCCGACCGGGGTGTTCGCGGTGACGACCCCCTGGCTGATCAGCGCCGCAGCTGAGATGATCTTCGCGGTCGAGCCGGGTGCCACCTGGGCGGTCAGTGCGAAGTTGTTGAAGCCGGCGTTGTTGGCGATGGCCAGGATCTGGCCGGTGGACGGCTGGACGGCGACGAGGGAACTTTGCGGGTGCTCCGCGACGGCGCTGCGCGCGGCCTGCTCCGCCCGGGCGTTGATGGTGGTGGTCAGGGTGCCGTCGACCGGCGCGGTGATCACCGCCTGACCGCCCTTGACCGGCGTGCCGTCGGCGGCCTGGATCTCGACGGCGAGTCCCGGCTGCCCCAGGTCCTTGGGTGGGCTGGTCTTCAGTATTCCCGCGATCGTGTTCAGGCCCGCGTCCTGATAGGAGGTGAGGCTGTTGCCGCTGGAGTCGAGGACGGACGTCGCCGTCGGCGCCACCGGGACGGCGGCGACGTGGGTGGTCGCGGTGAGGTTCGGCGCGAGGGCGTCCGGTGCCCACGCGATGGACCACGCTGGCGAGTCCGGCTGCTGGTATGCGACCAGCGACGAGTGGTAGCTCCAGGTACCGCTGATGGTCCCGGCGCTTGCCGAGGCCGCGACCAGGGCGTTCACCGCGAAGGCGACCTTGACTCGCGGTGTGGACGCGGTTCCGGGCGGCGCAGTGTTTGGGGGCGCATTGTCGGTCACCTTCGTGGCGCCGGTGGGCGAGCCGCTCAGCGTCCTGAGATGCAGGCCCTCGCGGTACGCGGCGAGCGCCGCCTCGGCAGCCCGCGGGCTGTCGGTGTAGCTGGCCGCCAACCCGAGGCGGCCGGCCGCCCATGCGCTCAGGAACGCGGTGGTGATCTGCTCGCCGTCCTCCTCGGGGGAGGCCCCCGTCGGCACGAACCCGACGACGGGATGGCTCTTCTTGCCTGGCCCGACCACGCTCACGATGGTCGCGGTGAGACCGACCAAGAGGGCCGCGGCCACGGTCGTCACGAGCGTGATGAACTTCCACGACCGCCGGCCTCGGTGGCGGCTGGCCGGGCGAGGTTCGTCCGGCTGCCACCTGTGCTCCGTGTCCCGGCGGGGCGGGTTCTGCCGCACATACTCCGCGTCGTACTCCGCGTCAGCCTCGTACTCCGTGTCCGGGTCGGCCGGGTTCTCTGACTCGTACCCGGTGTCTGCCCATGAACGGTTTTCGGCCGGATCCGGCGTCCACGGGTCCATGCCGCGCACGCTACGGGTGGCGATTGACGCAGTCAAAGGCAGACATGGGCGCTATGTGATGGCCAACCCTGGGCGCGGCAACTCACGTTTGGCACGGACGCCGTCAACGGCCCGTTCTGTGGCGCCGCGGTCCTGGATCGCACCGTCGGAGCTGCCCGGGTACCTGCCGGACTGGCGGTACCAGATCGCGGCCACCGCGCCGATCGCGCCCGGTCCAGTGGTCCGGTCGTCCAAACGGTCGTGCCCGCCGGTCTCAGAGACGTGGGCGTAGTCCGTCGAGGAACAGCCGGATCACCTCGGTCCGCTGGTGACCGGTCAGGACCGGGGATCCAGTGGGCTGGGCGAACGTCCCTCGGAGCATGGTGATGCCGACGAGTGCTTCGGCGACGGTGGCACGGTCGATGTCGGTCCTGATCTCGCCTCGGGCGGCCGCGTCGTGGACCGCGTCCTCGACCGCGGCCAGGCACCGGTCGACCGAATCCCGTTTGAACGCCGCGTACAGGTCGGGGTGCTGGCTGATCTCGGCGACACAGCGCTGCAGCAGGGTCAGGCGAGGTTCGGTGAACACTGCGGCAACCTTGTCCAGCAGGATCGCCATGTCCTGCTCGAGCGACCCCGTGCGCGGCGGGGTCAGGCCTGCGGCGAGCGTCGACATCCCGGCCAGCATCAGGTCCTCGCGGGTGGGCCACCGGGTGTAGATGCTGCGTTTGGCCGCCTTGGCCCGGGCCGCGACCGAGGTGAGGCTGAACTCCGCCACGCCGCGGTCGGCGAGCTCGGCCACCGCCGCCGCGAGGACCCGTTCGTCCAGCTCCGGGTCCCGGGGCCGCCCGCGAGGCCGAGGCGAGACGGGCGTCATGGCGGCCAGCATATCTGTCACGGGGTCGGTTGCATAAATGCCTCGGCCTGATTAACGTCACGGGCAGGGTCACATAAACCGACGAGCGGGAGACCCGGCGGCATCGGCCCGTGGCGCCGGCGGTCAGGAGAGATCAGTGACGGTCTACGACTTCACGGCGACGGACATCGACGGCAACGAGCGCTCCCTGAAGGACTACGCCGGGCGGGCGCTGCTGATCGTCAACGTCGCCAGCAAGTGCGGCCTGACGCCCCAGTATGAGGGCCTCGAGGCGCTCTACCGGGAGACCAGGGAGCGGGGCCTGGAGATCCTCGGCTTCCCTTGCAACCAGTTCGGCGGCCAGGAGCCCGGGACCGAGGACGAGATCGCCCAGTTCTGCTCCACGTCCTACGACGTGAGCTTCCCGCTGTTCGGCAAGATCGACGTGAACGGGCCGGAAGCCCATCCGCTGTTCGCCTATCTGCGCGCCCAGGCCCCAGGCGACTTCGGCCCCGACTCGGGCGGGCTGTACGACTGGGTCAAGTCGAGCCGGCCCGAGGCGCTCGGCACCGACGAGGTCAAGTGGAACTTCACCAAGTTCCTCGTCGGTCGAGACGGCGCGGTCGTGCGCCGGTACGAGCCGACCGTCCTGCCCGAGCAGATCCGCCCCGACCTCGACAGCCTGCTCGACGCCTGATCCGCCCGGGGGATCGCCGACAGGCGTCTGCCTAGGTCGCGATCTCCTCGATGGCCGCTCGCGGACAGGCCGGACCGCCCATTTCGAACCGATCATGGTCGACTGGTCGACTGGTCGGCTCTCGACTCGGGCGGTGGAAGCGGCTGGTGCCTGGCCGGACGGCAGGTCGACGGTGCTGATCGCGGTACGCGGGGGGTCGATCACCCGACCAGTTCGGGGAGCGGCCCCTTGTGGGACACGGCGCTGACGGTGCCGTCCGCCAGGCGGTAGGACAGACCGACGACGGCGCACCGGCCGGCCGCGACCTCGGACTCGAGCAGCGTCGATCGTCCCACCAGTCCGTCGACCGTCCGGCGGATGTGTGCCTGGACGAACTGGTCGACCTCGGTGCAGCCGGCCGCGCGTGCCCACAGGATGCTGGGCATGACGCGCTCCACGACGTCGCCGATGTAGCCGGCCGGTGTCACCCCGTCGCGGTCGGCTTCCGACGCGGCGGTGACGGCGCCACAGGAGTCGTGGCCCAGGACGACGACGAGGGGTGCGCCGAGCACGTTGACGCCGTACTCGATGCTGCCCAGCACCTCGGGTCCCGCGACGTGGCCGGCGGTGCGGACCACGAACAGGTCACCCAGGCCCCGGTCGAAGATGATCTCGGCGGCGAGGCGGGAGTCGGAACATCCGAACAGCACCGCGAACGGGCGTTGCTGTGGCGCGACTGCTGATCGACGGTCGGCGTCCTGGTTGGGGTGAAGCCGGTCTCCCTGCACGAACCGTGCGTTGCCCTCCAACAGGGCCGCATACGCGTCAGCAGGTGAAGCGGGTGCGAGGTCGGGCATGCGCAGCAACCTACCTGGCCTGCGACAAGGGGTATCCGATCCAGGCGGGGGATGTAAAAGGTCACAGGCCTCGAATCGGGCAGGCAATGTGCCGGAAGGGTGATTCCGCGAAACGCGATTCCACGAAACGTCCGGGCGCGGCTCGGCGCACGCGGTCTCGCCGGCGGTCTCCGGTCTCCGGTCTCCGGTCAGTGGCGCAGGCGCCGATAGGCGCGGGCGGACAGGGGCAGGAAGATCGCCGTGAGGACGACCGGCCAGCTGATCGCGAGCAGGATGGCGTGGTCGTCGAGCAGCCCGCCGGACAGCCCGGACGGGTTCCCGAGCAGCTCCCGGGCGGCGGTCGCCGTGGCGGAGACCGGGTTCCACGCCGAGATCGCGCCCAGCCAGTCCGGCATTGTCTCGACCGGCACGACCGCGGCGGACAGGAAGCCGATCGGCCATACCAGTACCTGAACCGCGGATGTCGTGCCACCGCCGCGGAACGCGATACCGAGAAAGATCCCGACCCAGATCATCGCCAGGCGCAGCGCCAACAGCAGCGCGATGGCCAGCGCGGCCGAACCGATGCCCGCGTCGATGCGCCAGCCGATCAGCACACCGACCACGACGAGCGTGCCGAGTTCGGCCATGGCGTTCACCATGTCGGCGCCCGCCCGCCCGAGGGACACCGCGGCCGCGCTGATCGGCATCGACCGGAACCTGTCGGTGACGCCTCGCTTGACGTCGTTGGTCATCGCAGTCGCCGTCGCCTCGACGCCGAACATCATGGCGAGGGTGAGCATCCCGGGCAGCAGGTAGTCGAGGTAGTCGCCGTCGCCTGGCACCTCCATCGCGCCGCCCAGCAGGAGGCCGAAGACCAGCAGCAGCATCACGGAGAACAGCAGACCGAAGATCGGGACGGCGGGCTGGCGCGCCCAGTGGGCCAGCCCGCGCAGGGTGATGATCCATCCGGCTCGCAGCGTGGTCATCGGACGTCCTCCTCGATCCTCGCCGCCGCCGCGGCGGTGGTCGCCGCAGCAGTAGCTGCGGCCTGCTGCCGCGGCCCGGTCAGTGTCAGGAACACCTCGTCGAGAGTGGGGCGGCGCAGTACCAGGTCCTCGGGAACGACGCCGGCCGCGTCGAGGGCCCGGACGACCTCGGCGAGCACGACCACCCCCGCGCCGGCCTCGAAGGTCACGGCGTGGTTGGCCGAGTCGACGGCGCCTGGCACGCCGACCGTGACGGCCAGCGCCTCGGCGGCCGGCCCGAGCGGGAGCCGCCGGGGCAGCGTGACCGTCACCCGGTCACCGCCGATCTGCCGCTTGAGGGCCTCCGGCGAGTCGTCGGCGACCACCCGGCCCTGGTTCAGCACGGTGATGCGCGAGGCGAGCTGATCGGCCTCGTCCAGGTACTGGGTGGTGAGCAGGACCGTGGTGCCATGCTCGGCGACCTGGCGGACGGCCTGCCAGACCTCGTTGCGGGCGCGCGGGTCGAGCCCCGTCGTCGGCTCGTCGAGGAAGAGCACGGACGGTGTGAGGACGAGGCCGACCGCGATGTCGAGCCGGCGCCGCATCCCGCCCGAGTAGGTGGAGACGGCGCGGTCGGCCGCGTCTGCGAGGTCGAAGGAGGCCAGCAGGTCGCCGGCCTGGGAACGGGCGTCGAGGGTGCTCAGCCCGTAGAGCCGGCCGAACATCACCAGGTTCTGCCGGCCGGAGAGGATCTCGTCGACCGCCGCCTCCTGCCCGACGAGGCCGATCCGTTGACGGACGAGCCGGGCCTGGCCGCGGACGTCGTGACCGGCGACCCGGGCGGTGCCGGAGTCGAAGTCGAGCAGCGTGCTGAGGATCTTCACCGCCGTGCTCTTGCCGGCGCCGTTCGGCCCGAGCAGGCCGTGCACGGTACCGGGCGGGACCGCCAGGTCGAAGCCGTCCAGCGCGGCGACGTCGCCGTATCGCTTGCACAGTCCTTCGGCGATCAGTGAGTGGGTGACGGGTGAAACGTTCATGAGACTCCACAACTCCGTATGCCATACGAAGATTTCGGGCGGGTTCACCGTACACCCCACGGAGTACGGTGCGCACATGGCCGACCCAGACGAGCCCGCGGCGCGGCGAGGAGCGGCGTCCGAGCCGGCCGAGAGGCAAGGGACGGCGCACGCGCGGGTCGAGCCGGCCGAGACGCAAGGATCGGCGGACGCGCGGGCCGAGCGGGTCCGGACCACGGAGCGCACCCTGCGGCTGCTCTGGCGGCGCACTCTCGGCCAGCCGCAGGGCTCACGGGGCCCCCGGCAGCGCGTCAGCGTGGACGAGGTCGTCCGGGCCGCGATCGACGTCGCCGACGCCGACGGGCTGGACGCCCTGTCGATGCGCAAGGTCGGCGGCCGGCTCGGCCTCGGCGTGATGTCCGTCTACACCTACGTGCCCGGCAGGCCCGAGCTCATCGGGCTGATGGTGGACGAGGTGGCCGGCGAGAGCGCGCTGCCCGCCCACGCCGCGACACCACGCGAGCGGATGCGGCAGATCGCCCGCATGCTCTGGGACGAGTACCACCGGCACCCCTGGCTGCTCCAGGTCGAGAGCAGCCGGCCCTGGATCGGCCCGAACGTCTCCGCGCGCTACGAGTGGCAGCTGGCCGCGATCGACGGCATCGGCCTGGGCGACCTGGAGATGGACCAGGTCGTGGCGCTGCTCGCCGGGTTCACCGAGAGCGCGGCTCGCGCCTCCATCAGGGCGTCGCACACCGAGCGGGCATCCGGGATCACCGACGCCGAGTGGTGGGAGATCAACGCGCCGGTCCTCGAGCAGGTGATGGACGGCGAGTGCTACCCGATCTCGGGCCGGGTCGGCCAGGTCGCCGGCGAGACCTACAACGCCGTCAGCGACCCGGCCCGCTCGTTCGACTTCGGCCTGGAACGCATCCTCGACGGCATCGACCTGCTCCTGCGGCGCCAGCCCGCGTCCTCTCGGCACCTGACCCGCCGCGATCAGACCACAGATGATCCACCGACGGCTGGTCCGAGCGGGCGCCGGCCAGCCGGCCAGCGGGCGGCAGACGCCGGGCGTGGGGCACTGACAACATCTGGCGATGCGCCCCCGTGACCGCCCTCGCTGAGTGCCACAAGCCAGACTCGGTCGTACAAGCCAGCACCGCACCGCCGGAGGCGCTTCGTCTGCGGGGATCAGCTATGCTGGCTGCATCAGCTCGTCGAGCTCCTGCCGCGAGTTGTCCGCGCGTTGTAGCACCCGGATGTCAGTAGCGCCTGGTCCTCAGTACCCGCTTCTCGGCATCGGACCCGCTCCGCGTGTAACCGGTTGAGATCCTCGGATCTCCGGTTGTCGGCGGGACTCCGCACAGATAGCGATCTTTCTTGCCTTCGTTCACGGATCTCGGCGTGCCCGCGCGCCTGACCGATGTTCTCATCCGTCTCGGCATCGAGACCCCTACTCCCATCCAGCGGGCGACGCTGCCGGACGCGCTCGCCGGACGTGACATCCTCGGCCGTGGCCGCACCGGGTCCGGCAAGACGCTCGCGTTCCTGCTGCCCGTGGTCGCGCGGCTGTCCGGCGGGCCCCGGGCCCGGGCCGGGGCTCCGCGCGCGCTGATCCTGGCGCCCACCCGTGAGCTCGCCGCGCAGATCGACACGGCGCTGCAGCCGCTCGCCGCCGCAGCCGGCCTCACCTCGTGCACCGTGTTCGGCGGCGTAGGGCAGAACCCGCAGGTGGCCGCGATCCGGCGGGGTATCGACGTCGTCGTGGCCTGCCCCGGCCGCCTCGAGGACCTCGTCGCGCAGGGGCACTGCTCCCTGGCCCAGGTCAAGATCACCGTGCTCGACGAGGCCGACCACATGGCCGACCTCGGGTTCCTGCCCGCCGTGCGCCGGCTGATCGGCCAGACCCCGGCCGGCGGGCAGCGCATGCTGTTCTCGGCCACCCTGGACAAGGCCATCGACACCCTGGTGCGCCAGTACCTCAGCAAGCCCGCGGTGCACGAAGCCGACTCGGCCCAGTCCCCGGTCGGCACGATGGCGCACCATCTGCTGCACGTCGAGCGGGACAGCCGGCTCCCCGTGCTCATCGACCTGTCCAGCGCGCCGGGCCGCACGGTCGTGTTCACCCGCACGAAGCACGGCGCCAAGGCGCTGGCCCGTCACCTCAACCGCGCCGGCGTGCCGACGGTCGAGCTGCACGGCAACCTGAGCCAGAACGCCCGTACCCGCAACCTCGACGACTTCCACACCGGCCGGGCCGCGGCGCTGGTCGCCACGGACATCGCCGCCCGCGGCATCCATGTCGACAACGTGGCCCTCGTGATCCACGCCGACCCCCCGGCCGACGACAAGGCGTACCTGCACCGTTCCGGGCGCACCGCGCGCGCCGGCAGCAGCGGTACCGTCGTCACCCTCGCAACCACGGAACAGCTGCGTGAGGTCACCCAGCTGGCCCGCACCGCCGGTATCAAGCCGACGACGACCCGGGTGGCATCCGCCGACCATCCGATACTCGCCACGCTCGCCCCCGGCGCCCGGTCGCTCACCAGCCCCACGCCGGCCGCCGTCCCGGAACAGATCAGAACCAGCCCAGGCGGGCGCTCGTCGGCTGACCGGAACCGCGACACCGAGCCGACACCGCGAACAGGCAGACGGCGTGCACGTCGCCCCGCCGGCAACCGCAGCCAGCGCGCTGGGCGTGCGGCGGTGTCTACCGGGCGGGCGACAGCGTCCACGGGGCGGGCGACGGCGTCTGCTGGGCGGGCGACGGCGTCTGCTGGGCGGGCGACGGCGTCTGCCGGGCGGTCCACGGCGTCTGCCGGGCGGTCCACGGCGTCCCGACCGCCCGCGGCCACGGCTCGTACCAGCTCACCCGAGCATGAGGCCGGCCCGCCGCCAGCGGAGCGACCCAAGTCGCGACCGACCCACAGCGCCGCCATGTTCAGCGCCGCACGCCGCGCCCGCTGACCAAGGCGCCGTCACATCCGGATGACCCCTGCGCCCCGCTGCTGGCGCGGGTGGAGCCGCCCGGGGAAACGCCGCTACCGGTCAACGCCGCGCCGGTCAGGGCGGGGCGGACGGATTAGCGCTCCGGCAACGCCGGCGCAGACGCCGACGCAGACCTCGCCGGAGCCGGAGCCGGCCTGGAGTGGCGGGTCGGAGGCCGCTCGATGTGGGAGAAGGCCTGGCGTATCCAGGAGACACGCGTCGCGTCGCGGCGCACCATTGCTCCATGAGCGCGACCGACGGGGATCCCGCTGATCGCACCGCCGGACGCCTGTCGCGCGTCTTCCTCAGCGTGGCTGGTCCTGAGGCCGCCTGGGGCGAGTGGTTCTTCCGCAGACTGCGCGATGCGGGATATCAGGTCGACTATTACCGACGGTCTTTCCCCGTCGGGGAGAACTTTGTCAGCAGCATCGACCGGGCGCTCGCCGGCGCGGACCGCATGGTCGCGGTCCTCGCGCCCGGCTACTGCGATCCGAGCTCCTGGGTCACCCCGGAATGGCATGCCGCGCTCCAGCTGAGCCGGCAGCAGCCGGGGTTCATCGTTCCGGTCCTGGTCGAGCGGTGCCGGCTGCCGCCGTTGCTGGCCGGCCTCAACTACGTCGACGTGGTCGGGCTGGATGAGGCCGCGACGATCGCCCGCGTGCTCGACGCCTTGTCGACGGGTGTGTCGGCAGGCCCGGCAGAGGCCGCCGGTGCGAGGTTCCCGGGTGCGCCGTCCGCGGGCCGAGACCGCGGCGATGGACAGGCGCGGCGAGCCGCCGAGCTCACCGTGGTGCATGTGGCCGACCTCGTCGCCGGCTTGGGCGGCCCCGACGAAGACGAGGCGGGTGCGCCCTTTGGCGACCTGCTGCGGGAGGACCTGGACCGGCTGATGTCGGACGAGGACCTCCACCCGGACCTCGTCGTCGTCAACGGGATAGGCGTAAGCGGGCGCGCCGCCGACTACACGCGCGCGAGGAGACGGTTGACCGCGCTCACGGACGGCCTCGAGCTCGCGGCCAGCCGCGTGGTGCTCGTGCCCGGCCGGGGGGACGTCAGCGCCGCGGCCTGTCGCACCTTCTTCGCCACGTGCGAGGAGGACGAGATCGAGCCGGCGCCACCCTATTGGCGGAAGTGGCGGCACTTCGTCGCGTTCTTCGAGGACTTCTACCGCGACGTCGTGGCCCAGGGAAAGGTGTCACCGACCTTTGCCGTCGGTCAGGAATGGACGTTGTTCCCGGTCCCTGACCGGTGTTTCGTCGTGAGCGCGCTGAACTCGACGATGGCGATGAGTCATCGACCCGAGGACGACTATTATGCTCTTGGAGCTGGTCAGGCCGAATGGTTCGCGGAACGACTCCCGGAGTATGCGCGCAGGAGCTGGTTGCGGATCGCCGCGGTCTACCGGTTACCCGCGACCGGCAACGGTGAGGATCGTTCGACACGGGGGAGCGCGGGTGCTGTCGACGATCCTGTCGACGGCGCCCTGGGGTCCCGTCTCGGGTCCCATCTCGATCTGATTCTGACCGGCCACGGAAGTGGGCTCGAGGCCAGGACGACCCGACCCGAAACCGTGCCGGCCCCGAAGCCCGAACCCGAGACGATCCATCAGTCGTCGACTGCGTCCGCTGCGTCCGCCGTTTCCGCGATCGCACGGTTGCCGGCGTCGGGTGTGCCCACCGTGAGCTGCCATCCCGACAGCCGGCAAACGGGCGGGCCATCCGCTGGTACGGAGCCGGCGCGTTACCAGGTGATCCGGATGGACCGGACCGGCCTGCGGCGCTGGGATCGCCGGTTCGACGGCCACGAGCGCATCTGGCGGCCGGACGATCGGCACGGCCCGGCCGGCCGGACGGCCCGCCCGATCCGATGGCGATCGGCTGCCAGCACCTTTCCTGACGACCCCGCTGCGGGCGGCACCGGGACAAGATCACGCGTCCAGTCCGGCCTCGACGGCCTTGCCGGAGCCGACCGCGACGAGGCCGATGGGTTCGGCGGCCGCGGTGACGAGCTGTTCGCCGACCGGGTTCACCAGATCGTGCAGCTGCGCCATCCCGGCGCCACGGCGACGTTGATAGAGACCGCGGGCGGCGCACCCGCCTATTTTCGGGTGACCGTCGCCGACGGGCCGGTCTTCGAGCAGCGGCCCGTCGGGATTCATGAAGGTGAGATCGACGAGGCGCTGCTGGACGCCTTCATCCAGCAGGTGCACAGCGCCTACGCAGCCACCGACCAGCAGCTCACGTCGGACCTCGTGTATGGCGGCGCGCCGGCGGACGCCAACCTCGTCCGGCGGGCAAGACGCCGCGGCGTCCGGCTGCGGAGTTTCGTCGAGTACCAGGGCCTGCTCGATCTGCGCGACTACGTCCGTCGCCAGACGGCGACGCTCGCTGCTGACTCCCTCTACCCGCCTGGCCTTTACCTGCCACAGCGCTACCGGCTCGGCGGCGAGACCGAGGTCCGAGACGACCTGCTCGGCCAGGTCATCGCCTGGCTCGACTCGGACGTCGCGCGCTTCCTCCTGCTGCTCGGAGACTTCGGGCGCGGCAAGACCTTCCTGTTGCGCGAGCTCGCCAGGACGCTGCCCACGGCCCGTCCGCAGCTCGTCCCGCTGCTGGTGGACCTGCGAAGCATGGAGAAGGCGCACTCGGTCGACGAGCTCGTCGCGTCACACCTGGTGGCGACCGGCGTGGAGACCTTCGATGTCCGCGCCTTCCGCTACATGCTCCGATCGGGCCGGATCGTCCTGCTGTTCGACGGGTTCGACGAGCTGGCCCTCCGGGTCACCTACGAGACCGCCGCCGACCACCTCGACCGGCTCCTGGACGTCGTGGCCGGCCAGGCGAAGGTCGTCGTGACCAGCAGGACGCAGCATTTCGTCTCCCACGGGCAGGTGCGAAGCGCGCTCGGAGCCCGGGTCGAGCTACTGCCGGTAAGCAAGCTGGCCGAGGTCGAGGATTTCACCGACGAGCAGATCAGCGACTTCCTGGTCCGGCTCTATGGCGGCGACACCAGGCGTGCCAGGGACCGCTTCGACCTCATCCGGGACATCCGAGACCTTCTCGGCCTGTCTCGCAACCCGCGGATGCTCGGTTTCATCGCGGCGCTCGACGCCGGCGTCCTGGACCAGGCGCGCGGCCGGAGCGGCGTCATCACCTCCGCGGACCTCTACCGTGCGCTGATCGATTCCTGGCTTCGGTACGAGGAGCGACGAGCCACACCACGGGGCGCCGGGCCGACCCTGACCGCGAAGGAACGACTGGTCGCGGTCACGGCCCTCGCGCTCGCGCAGTGGCGTTCCGCCGGACGGCTGATCGGCGTGGGCGAGCTGACGAGTGCTGCGAGCGGCGTGCTCACGTCGCTGGCGGAGCGTGGGCTCGACGAAAACCAGGCCGCCCACATGGTCGGATCCGGAAGCCTCCTGGTCCGGAGCGAGGACGGCGCCTTTTCCTTCATTCACCAGTCGGTGATGGAGTACCTCGTCGCGGCGGAGGCCGCGCGAGACGGTGTGGTGAACGACGGTGTGGCGAGTCACGGCGTGGCGACCGGCGGTGGAAACCCCGCGGGGGTCGGTCTTCTCGGCACCCGGCCCATGTCACCGCTCATGGTGGACTTCTATGTCGGCACGGCCGGTGGACGCCGCGCGGCCGGATGGGCACGAACGACCCTCAGGGATCCCGATGCGAGCCCCGCCGCCCGCCGCAACGCGCTCGCCGTGGCTCGCGTCGTGGACAGTGGCGCCGGCCGTGCGGCCCGCTTGGCGGGAGCGTCACTCGACGGGATCGACATTGCCGGACTCGACCTCGCGTCCGCCGATCTCACCGGTGCCGACCTCACAGCCGCCACGATCGCCGATACGGACCTGAGCGGCGCGCTCCTGCGCGATGTGAACCTGACCGGTGCCCGGCTCGAACGCGTCGTTCTCGCCAGTGCCGATCTCGCCGGCGCAGACCTGGCGGGCGCCCGTGTCGTCGACTGCGACCTGCGGGCTGTCGTCCTCCGGTCGAGCAACTGGGCTCGCGCCAGCCTCGTCGGCTCGACGATGGACGACGCGGCGAGCGCTTCGTCCGAGCTCGCCGCCGCCGCGATCCCGGGACGGGACCAGTCTCATCCCCAGGTCGACCAGGCCGGTCCCGTGACGGTGGCGAAGTACTCGCCGGACGGGTCACTTCTCGCGTACGCCGTGGGAAGCGCGATCGTCCTGGTCGACACCCGCTCGGGTGCGCGGGTGGCGACCTTGACAGGTCACCGGGCCAGAGCCTGGTCGCTGTCGTTCTCGCCGGATGGCACCCGCCTTGCGACCGTGAGCGACGACCGCATGTGCCGGATCTGGGATCTGGGCGTGGGCGGAACCGAAACCGTGATCCCACTGGCCAGCGCGCGTTTTCGGTCGGTCGCGTTTCTGGCCGACGGGCAGCACGTCGCCGTCGTGATGTCCTCGAACGAGGTCGCCGTGGTCGATGTGAACCGAGGGGAGACGACGGCGACTGTCACCGGACCAGCGGACTTCGTCTGCTCCCTGACGGTCTCGCCAGGCGGCCGGACCTTGGCCGGTGGCGGCGGAGACGGCTTGGTCCACCTGTGGCGGCTTCCCGACCTGGAGCCCATCGCCGAGCTGGACGGGCACCGAGGGGTCGTCAACGCCGTCGCGTTCTCGCCCGACGGGCGCATGCTGGCCAGCGGCGCCGAGGACGCCACACTGCGGCTGTGGCCGGTCGAGGACGACGGGGTCGAGGTCCTCGCGAGCGAGTCGTGGCAACTGCAGGTGCCGGTGCTCGCGCTGGCGTTCGCGCCGGACAGCCAGGTGCTGGCGACGGGGGAGAAGGACGGCGAACTGCGGACCTGGGACGTCGCGACCGGCCGCACCATCGCACGGCTGTCCGGCCACCTGGACTGGATCTGGGCGGTGGCGTTCTCCCCGGACGGTCGCGAGATCGTGACCGGTAGCGGGGATGGGACCGTGCGACGCTGGGATACGGCGTCAACGACCCAGACCCATGTGGTGACCAGTCGGACGAACTGGACATGGGCCGTCGCGTTCTCGCCGGACGGCCGTCACGTCGCCACGGGTGGAGACCGTGAGATCGCGTTGTGGGACGTGGGAACCGGCCGCCGCGTCTTCGCCCTCAGCACGGGAACCAAACCATCCCGCGCGGTTGCCTTCTCGCGTGACGGCACCGTTCTCGCCGTCGATTCCGGTGACGCCACGGTCACCATCTGGAACGTGACGACCGGTCGGCGCATCGCGGTGCTCGGGGGCCACGACGGGCACAACACGTCGGTTGCCTTCTCGAACGACGGCCGTCTGGTCACGGTGAGCGGGAACGTCCTGCGTTTCTGGGAGGTCGGGCCGGACACGACCCACCCGCTTCGAACGGAACAGGTGCATGACGGCCGGGTTGGCGTGATGTCCATCGCGCTGTCGCCCGACGACCGCGAGCTGATTCTCGGGGCTAGCGACGGCGCGGTGATCCGGTACGACCTGGGCGACCGGCGCGAGACCGTGCTCCAGCGGACGCTGCCACTCGGGCCGCAGGCACGGACGATCTGGGCGGTGCGGATCTCGCGGGACGGCCGCCAGCTCGCCTGGAGCTTCGCCTCGACGGTGACGCTGTGGGACCTCGTCCGGGGCGAGGTCCGACGTGTCCTGTCCGGCCTCCTGGGCAGCGCGCGAGCCGTCGCGTTCTCCCCGGACGGGGCACGCCTCGCGGCCGGCGGCGTGGACACCACCATCCGCATCTGGGACACCGGCACCGGAGAGGCGACCACGACGCTGCCCGGCCACGTGGGGACGATCCGCTCGGTGGACTTCTCCGCGGACGGCCGGCTGCTCGTCTCGGCGTCCGACGATGGCACGGTACGGCTCTGGGACACCATCGCGGGCCGGGAGATCGCCGCGCTGGCGAGCTTTCAGGGCGGCGGTACGGCGACGCTGCTTCCGGACGGCGCCTACAAGCTGATGGGAGAGACGGGTGGCGGGCTGTGGTGGTCGGCCAAACTGTGCGAGTTCGATCCCGGCGAGCTGGACGGCTACCTGCCCGACATCCGCCGGGTGGACGCCGACGCTCCGATCGCCGGCCAGCAGGTGCGGGTCGATGATGGTGGCGGTTTCCGCGGCCAGGGTGATGTCGCACAGCAGGGCGAACTCGGTGTGGGCGACGCTCGGCCCGTTGATCGCCGCGATGGTGGGGATGTCGATGCCGAAGACGAGGTTCTCTAGCAGCTTGGTCGCGTCGTAGTAGGGCGTGCTCGTAGGCGAAGCCGTCGGGGAACCAGTTTGGGCGGGCCGCTCTGTCGCCTGTACGGGGTCGGGATCAGGGTCAGTGGCAGTGGCGGTGGCGGTGGCGGTGGATTCTGGGGGTACCCAGCCACCGCCACCGCCACCGCCACTGACCCCCGGCTCGACCCTGCACGCCTCCTGCGTCGGCCTGCGCGCCGCAGGAGGCGACCTGCTGGCCGCGCCCAACACTCAGGCCACATCCGTACCGACCTCGACCCGGACGAGCTGATCGCCGCGGCCTACGCCATGGCCTGGGCCGCGTGGCAGGCAGGCGAGACAGCCGGGGCCCAGGCGCGGCTCCTGACCTTCTCGTCGAAGGCCTGGCGGCTCGCCCTGCCCGTCGGCCGCCAACGGTCCCGCAACCTAGCCCGGCCGGTGGCCCATCGCGTGATCGCGCCCTGAGGGCGTTTTAGTGGTGATCGTGGGTGGTAATGATAACTTTGAGGTAAATGGGTGAGGAGAAACGTATGGCTGACATCGTGGATTTGGTCTACACCGATCACGATTGGCTGCGACGCCAGTTCTTCTACCTGGACTACGCGACCAGCGACGCCGACCTGAAGGCGGTGTGGGAGGTGCTGGCGACCCGGTTGGAGACCCACGCCGAAGCGGAGGAGACGGTGTTCTACCCGGCCCTGTTGAAGAAGGGCAAGGCCGGTGATCCGGAGGATGAGACCGAGGACGCGATCGACGACCACAACAAGATCCGGGACGCGGTCGGCGAGGCCCGCAAGCAGCGGGTTGGCAGCAAGGCCTGGTTCGAGGCGGTAGGCAGGGTGCGGACCGAGAACGGTGAGCATCTGGATGAAGAGGAGCGCGAGGCGATTCCGGACTTCATCAAGAGCACCAGCCCTGAGCTGCGCCATCAGCTGGCCATGCGGTGGTTGCAGTTCTACTCGGAGCACCAAGCCGGCGCCGGAGTAAGCACGAAGAGCAAGGATGCCGCGGACTACATCGAGGCCAACAGTTGACCGACCCGAACCGGCCCGGCCGTGGCGCGCGCGTCCTGAGGCGGAAACAAGCGATGGGAATCGGCGATGCGTGACTTTTTCTGCCCGAAGTGTGGACAGCAGCTGTCGTTCGAGAACTCTCAATGCCTGAGCTGCCAGAGCAGCATCGGCTTCGACCCCGAGACACGCTCGTTCGTCATCCTGGATGGCTGGGGTGTCCGCGTCGAGGGAACTGGGGTGTCCAGATGCGCGAATCTCGAGGTCGCCGTCTGTAACTGGCTGGCGCCGGCTGAGCGCCCGTCCGGCAGCCCGTCCGGGCTGTGCATGTCGTGCGCGCTCACCCGCACGCGGCCCGCGGACACCGATCTCGACGCGCTGCCGGCCTTCGCCGAGGCTGAGACGGCCAAGCGGCGGCTGATCTTCGAGCTCATCGAGCTGGGCCTGCCGGTTCGTGGGCGGGACGTCGACGTCGAGACCGGTCTGTGCTTCGACCTGCTTTCCAGCAACCAGGAGCATGTCGTCACCGGTCATGCCGACGGAGTGATCACCCTGGATCTGGCCGAAGGCGACGACGTGCACCGCGAGCAGCTGCGGGTGTCGATGGCAGAGCCCTACCGCACCCTGCTCGGCCACTTCCGGCACGAGGTCGGTCATTACTACTTCAGCGTCCTCGCCGGAAGCGGAGACGGCAGGGTCCGGTTCAAGGAGCTGTTCGGTAATCCGGACGCCAACTACCAGGCTGCTCTGGACCGTCACTACCAGGACGGCCCGCCGAGCGATTGGCAGGAAACCTACGTTTCTGCCTACGCCACCATGCACCCGGCCGAGGATTGGGCCGAGACCTTCGCGCACTACCTCCATATTCGCGACGCTCTCGACACCGCCGCCGCGTTCGGCTTCGCTCCCGCCGACGCCACCCTGACGACCCCACTCGCCGGCGAGGTCGGATTCAGACGCATCATCGACCTGTGGCTGCCGCTGGCCCGGTCGCTCAACATGATCAACAGATCCATGGGCCACACGGACCTCTATCCGTTCGTCCTGCCACCCCCCGCCCTGGACAAGATGAGCCTCGTCCACCAGCTCGTCACCACCGAGCGCGGCGCGGCGTAGCCCCTCCTGCGACTAGGTCCTCCGGCGGGGGGCCGCCCTGGGGCCATCCGGCCCGCGCCGGCCGGCCCAACGCGCCGTCGTGAACTGCTATCTGGTGCGGTCCTGCCGGTCCTCACCGGTGGAACAGTGAAGGAGATAGATCGCTAGCCACACCGCATGTGGACCGTGAGGCATGAGCAGCTCGGTACGCATTCTCGTCGGAGTCGACGGCTCTCCTGGTCAGCCATCAGTGCGTGCTGCACGCGAACAGCGACGTCGCTGTCGTGCGCTCCGGCGCCGCTGACCACCTGGAGGACGAGCAGATCTCCCTCCAGCCGCACGAGCCAGGCGAGATCCATGTGCAGCCTGCGCCGCAATACGTCGAGCAGGTCGATGAGGACCGCCCAGGGCTCGGACACCTCGGCCCGCGGTCCCAGACACGATGCGCGGCGCCGTGCCATCAGATCCACGCCTCTCGACTACCCTCGGCGAGTTCGGCCACACATTCCGCGCTGGGCCCGGTGGCTCCCGCGCCGGCCCTGGACTGTCAGGCCTCGGTGAGGTGCTCCAGCACATCGGGGACGGGACGGCGCCTGGTCGGCGTCATCGGCGGAACGGACGTGTCGGGGTGGCCGGCACGGATGATCATTTGAGTGAGGCCGGTGCCACCGGTCAGCGAGTGGACGAGCGAGCGGGTGGCCTCGATGTCGAGGGCCTGGCCGAGCGGGGAGGTCGCGAGGCCGGCGGTCGTGGCGGCGAGCAGCACGCGGCCGAGCGCCCGGCCCGCGCGTAGCCGATCCGCCGGGCCGTCGGCGTCGGTGCCCAGGACGAGCACCCCGGGGTGCTCGACCCTGGCCGCGCGCATCCGTTCGCCCGCCTCGTCCGCGGTGGCAGGTTCGCTGCCCGTGCCGCCGGTGAAGTCGCGGGCCGGGAAATCGGTGGGCCGCGGCTCGGCGCTCGACAGCGCGGCCGGGCGGGGGATGCCGTCGACGGCCTCGGGGTCGTAACGGATCCAGGAGGCGAGCTCGGCCTGGTAGGCGGGGTCGTGACGCTCCATCCAGTCGGCCCTGGCCAGCAACACGGCCAGTTCGACACGGGCGTCCTCGCTGGTCAGCGCCGCGAGCCAGCAGCCTTCCGCCTCGGCGGCGTGGCGCAGCGTGCGCACCTCGTCGATGGACAGCTCCGCCGCAGTGAGCGGGCGGCGGTCGGTGTGCCGGCCGGTGATGGCCTCCGCGAGCCGGGTCTCGTCCTCGGTGGCGGGACGGTTGCCGACGATCGTCAGCGTGGCGAGCCGTGCGGTGTCGAGGTCGGCGCCGTCCGGAAAGTCACCCACCTCGACGTCGAGGCCAGCGGCCCGCAGCGACAGCCAGCCGTTGAACAGGGCCGCGCCGCAGCTGATCAGCAGCTGTCGATGGTCCGGGTCGATGACCGGCACAGCCCGGGACAAGTCGGCGAAAAGCTCGAGCGTGTCCTCGCGGAACCGCCATCTCCAGGGCTGGGTGTTGTGGATCGACGGCGCCAGACCGGCGGCCTCGACCGCCGCGTGCACCCGGTCGACGGAGAACATCGCGCCGCGTGTGACCATGGTCGTCTCCTCGTCCTGCTGCTGTTGACCGAACCTCGTCGCCCACCTGGGCCGTGCCGGCTCTCGCCAGCGGCATCCTCACACGACGGCCCGAGGCTCACCCGAGCCACATCGACCGCCGACGCCGACGCCGCCGCCACCGCTGGACCGCGACCAGATCCAGATGATCCCTCGGTCCGCCGGCACGGTTCGATCGAGCTAGGCGCGGGCCGCTCCTGGCACCTGGCCCCGCAGCGCGTGCCGGACGAAGGCGTGCGCGGCGCGGGCGGCCTCGAGGTTGTCGGCGGCGATCCGGCCGGCGAACTGCTCCAGGATCGCGGTCTCGACGGCCTCCAGCGTGACGACGCCGGTCAGCGCGGCGAAGGCGCCGAGCAGGGCGGTGTTCGGCAGTGGGTGCCCGAGCGCGCGCCGGGCGATCTCGGTGGCCGGTACGGTCTGCAGGCGCACGGCCGTCAGGCCGTGATGTACGGCCAGGTCGTCGAGGCCGAGTTCGTCGACCTCGTGGGACGAGTTGACGAGGACAACGCCGTCCGGCCCGATTCCCTCGAGCACGTCGACCTGGTGGAGCAGCATCGGGTCCTGCACGATCACCGCGTCCGGGTGCAGCACCGGCTCGTGTCGACGGACCGGCGCGTCGTCGACGCGGCAGAACGCGACCGTCGGCGCGCCCGCGCGCTCCGCGCCGACCTCCGGGAACGCCTGGACATACCTGCCCTGGGAGTAGGCGGCGACCGCCAGCATCTCGGCGGCGGTGCCGACCCCCTGCCCGCCGCGTCCGTGTATCCGTACCGCGAACATCTCGGACCCCGTTTCTGCCATGGCCGGGCGCCGAGACCGACGCGCCTGCCAACCACGGCGTTGCTGCTCGCCGGCGCCCGGCGCCGACGAGCGGTCAGCGACGCGTGCGGTCTTCTCGTACGCCCACCGTCGGGTGCCGGCACTGTCCACTGTGCTCCAGGGACTTGGCCAGGTGGCGATGCGAGACGTCCTGCCCGCGCGGGACCTGCGGGCACCCGCGCGGTGCCGATGGCACCTGCCATCCGTGACCAGCTGGTGGACCTGGCGGGCTTCCGGCGTACCCGCCGGCGATCATCGCGAAGCAGATCGCGGACCTGGACCTGGCCACCGGAGGCAGGCTGACCCTCGGAGTCGGCATCGGCGGCGAGTATCCGCAGGAGTTCCGCGCCTGCCAGGTGCCATGATCGACAATGTCGCCGCGGCGGGGACGCCGGACGAGGTGACCCGGAAGCTGCGGGACTTCGTTGCCGCGGGCGTCGAGCACTTCATCTTCATGCCGGCACCGGCACCGACACCGACACCGACGACGACGTCGTGCGGCGTCTGGTCGAGGACATCCTTCCCGCCGTGCACGCCGAGACCGTGCAGACTCCGTTGTCGGAAGCTCCGCAGCCGGCAGCCGGGAAAGCCTGACCTGTGTACTGCGGGCGCAGGTGGCCACGCGCGGGCGCTGCTAGCCCCGGCTGCGGGCGGTGAAACGGAACTGGAGCTCACCGTCCTCGACCGTGGCATCGGTGAAACCGACCGCCGCGAGTCTGGTCGCCAGACTGCCCGGGTCGACGGGGGTGAAAGTGTCCTCCGCATGGGCGTCCCGGATCATCTGCACGTCCTTGCCGTCGACACCGGCGAATACTCCGCCCGGCCGCAGTACGCGACGGACCTCCGCGAACAGGTGGTCCTGCTGCTCGGCCGAGGGCACGTGGTGCAGCATCGAGAAAGCCAGGACGGCCGAGAAGCGGTTCGAGGGCAGGCCGGTCGCGGTGGCGTCGGCGTGCAGCACACGAGTTCCAGTTCCGGCCAGCCGCTCGGCCAACGCCGTGGCGAGGTCACCGTCGACTTCGACCGCCGTGACGGTTGGGACTCGCTCCCGCAGCAGGTCGGTGGTCAGGCCCGGGCCTGGACCGATCTCGAGCACGTCGTCGCCGAGGTCCACGACCCGCTCCAACCAGGGCAGCAGATCCTGACGCAGCGCATCGGCCCAGGCCGGGCTCGCCAGATACCGAAGATGACCTTCGTTCATCCTGTCACGTCCTCATTCGTCGATCGTGTTCGTCGTCGATCATGCGGCGCTGGTAAGGCAAGTTGGGCGCCCCGGGTGTCGGTCATGTCTACGCTTGCGCCGTGGTGACTGTCTCCGCGAATTCGGCCAGCCATTTGCCTCGAACGGACGACTCGGGTCTGGTCCACATGCGCCGCAGCGCGACCGTCGTGGGCGGCACCTACGCCTTCGACGGGTCCGGTCAGTCCGGCGGATCCCACGGATCGGACAGTTCCGTCAGCGGCGGGGCAGGCGGGAACAGCGGGAACAGCGGGAACGGCGCCGCTGGTGAGCTGGGCCGAGACGGCCTGCAGTCCGGGTGGCATTTCCACGACATCGACCAGATCCAGTACGCGTTCCACGGCACGGCGGAAGTCGAGACGGCCGAGTCCCATTACCTGCTACCGCCCGCGGTGGCCGCCTGGATACCCGCGGGTCTGCCGCACCGGACGAAAATCACCAATCGGGTACGGACGATGTCGGTCTTCCTGGAACCCAACCTCGTCCCAGCCAGCGGCCAGTAGGCCCCCAATCACGCCTATCCCGAGATGCCATGACCGCCTCGGCCTGCACCGCTTGTTCCCACTCATCCCAGCCTCCCGTGCCGAGAGCCCGTCCGTTCAATACGGACGCAGGCGGACGTCCTACGGTTTGGAGAGTCCTGGGGTCGGGTCACGCCGTGGGGCCGGAGCGCTGCGATACCAGCGTGGGACCGGCACGATCGGGTCGTTGTCGACGTAGACGACGCAGGACGACGGCCGGACCGACGGCGCGACCTCGTGCAGATTGGACGAGGTCGGAATACCCGTGCCGATGTCGAGAAACTGGTCGGTGCCCTGCTGCTCGGCCAGGTAACGCACGGCTCGATGCGCGAACGCACGATTCTGCTGGGCTGCGACGCGCGTGATCGGGAAGGCGGCCAGCAACTGCTCGGCGGTCGCCCGGTCCGCCGGATAGTTCGCCTTGTCGCCCAGGATGTAGTCATAGATCCGGGCGGAGTGCGCCACATCGACGCGCATCCGGGAAGCCGGGGGTCTCGGGGGAGAAGACGGCATCTTCCGTGCCGCCCGTCTCGGCCGCCGATAACGTGACTTCACGGTCTGGCTTGGACATAGCCCGCATCTCTCTTTCGGGTCTTTCAGGATCTCTCCCGTTGAGGCATTCCCGACCAGACCTGGGCGCACCCTGTCCAAAGCGGTGGCCGCAGCCTATGCCAGGCAAGCTCCGACGGGACAGACCGTCACCGCTGCCCGTAAGTCGCTGCGCCCCGCCGCTCGGCCACCCGACCTGGGGCTGAACGCTGCGAGCAGGTGGTTGGTCGTCGCATTCCGCAAGTGGCCGAGCCGGGCTTGGCTGGCTCGAGCGAGCCGTTCCAAAAGGAGCGGGAGCCCGGGAGGTAGCCGCATAGGACGGTACCGTCTGTGCGCGGATGCTCGGCCTCCGGCGTGCCGCGGCCAAAGCCCAGGAAGGATGGTCGTTGACGGAGCAGCAGCAGACGACGCCGGAGCCTGGGCCGGCGCCATCGGCAGGGACCGGTCACCCCCAGGGGGGCGACATGGCCCGGCTGGCACTGGTCGTGGGCGCGCTCGGCGTGGTGTTCGGCGATATCGGGACCAGCCCGATCTACACCCTTCAGACGGTGTTCAACCCGAGCGACCCACATCCGGTCCCGGTCAGCCGGGACAACGTGTTCGGCGTGGTGTCGCTGGTCTTCTGGTCGGTGACGATCATCGTCACGGTGACCTACGTGCTGCTGGCCATGCGCGCCGACAACGACGGCGAGGGCGGCATCATGGCCCTGATCACCCTGCTCCGGCGGTTGGGAACGCGACCGGACAGCCGGGCGGCCGCGGTTTTGGCCGGGCTGGGCATCTTCGGGGCGGCGCTGTTCTTCGGCGACAGCATGATCACCCCAGCCATCTCCGTGCTGTCCGCGGTCGAGGGCATCAAGATCGTGGAGCCGTCGCTGGAGGACGGCATCGTGCCGATCACGGCAGTGATCATTATCATGTTGTTTCTCGTGCAGCGATTCGGCACCGCCACGGTCGGCCGGATGTTCGGCCCGGTGATGATCGTGTGGTTCGTGACCATCGGTGCGCTGGGAATCACCGGTATCACGGAACACCCGGCCATCCTCGAGGCGCTGTCGCCGACGTATGCGGCGAGTTTCTTGGCGCACCATTTCGGTACTGCGTTCTTCGCCCTGGCGGCGGTCGTGCTCGCCGTCACCGGTGCGGAGGCGCTGTACGCCGACATGGGGCACTTCGGCCGGCCGGCCATCAGCCGAGCCTGGCTGCTCCTGGTGTTCCCCGCATGCGTGCTCAGCTACCTCGGTCAGGGGGCGCTGATCCTCGACGACGAGGAAAACATCAGCGGTCCGTTCTTCCTGCTCGCCCCGGCCTGGGCACGGCTACCGCTGGTCCTGCTGGCCACCGCGGCGACCGTGATCGCCTCCCAGGCAGTGATCACCGGGGCCTACTCGGTGGCCTCCCAGGCGGCCGAGCTCGGCTACCTGCCTCGGCTGCGGGTCGCGCACACCTCCGAGTCCACGATCGGGCAGATCTACGTCCCGTGGATCAACTGGCTGCTGATGGTCTCGGTGCTCACGCTCGTCTTCGCGTTCCGCAGCTCGGCCGCGCTGGCATTCGCGTTCGGCATGGCGGTGACCGGGACGATCACCATCACCACCTTGCTGTTCTTCTACATCGCCCGGCGGAAGTGGCACCCGCCCCGGTGGCTGCTGGGCCTGGGCGCGAGCGTTTTGCTGGTCGTCGACCTGCTGTTCGTCGCGGCGAACCTGACCAAGCTCGTCCATGGCGCCTGGCTGCCGCTGCTCATCGCGCTGACGGCCTTCTCGGTGATGACGACCTGGCAGCGGGGCCGGCGGATCGTCACCGCGCAGCGGCAGCGCAGCGAGGGCTCGTTGGACGAGTTCGCCGAGCAGCTACGCGCGAACGTGCCGTCCGCGGCGCGGGTACCGGGCACGGCCGTGTTCCTCAACCGTGGCAAGCAGACCGCGCCGCTGGCGCTGCGGGCGAACGTCGAGCACAACCACGTCCGCCACGATCTGGTCCTGATCGTGTCGGTCGAGACCCTGCCCGTGCCGAGGGTGCCGGCGAGCGATCGGATCACCGTGGACGATCTGGGCTACACCGACGACGGCATCAGCCACATCACCGCGCGATTCGGCTACATGGAGACGCCCAACGTGCTGAACGCGCTCAGGACGATCGACCCCGGCGTGGTCGAAGGACGACAGCTGGACCTGGACCAGGCGTCCTACTTCCTGTCCAAGATCGACCTTCGGAGCGGGAAGGCGCCGACCATGGCCCACTGGCGCAAACGCCTCTTCATCGCAACCTCCCACCTCACCGCCGACGCCGCCGAACACTTCGGCCTCCCCCGCGACCGCACCGTCATCATGGGCTCACACATCGAGGTATAGCGCCCAGCCACCGCTCAACCGGCAGGCGGCCGCGCCACTCACATCAGTGCGGCCGGGGCGGTGACTCGGGCCGGGGCGGTGACTCGGGGCGGTGACTCGAACCGTGCGCCGATTTCCTCAGCCGAGGGTTCGGGGCAGGCCGAAGTAGTGGGCGGTCGTCGTCTCGAAGCGGGTGATCTCGCAGACTCGATCGCCGGCGAGATCGACCACGATGATTCCGGCGAGATGCAGGCCACCGGTGACCGGGTCGCGCAGGTATTCGCCCCACGCGGGCTGGCCGTTCGCACGGACCGGCACCAGGTGGTCGATGCGCCGCAGGCGGGAGCGGATCGCGGTGAAGAACTGGCGGATCGCCTCGCGGCCGCGGTACTCGAACGGCAGCGGCGGCATCCGCACCCAGGCATCGTCGGTCATCAGCGCCACGAGCGCGTCGACGTCCAACTCGGTGAAGGCAGCGACGAAACGGTCGAGCAGCGCACGCTCCTCGGGACTTCGCGGAGCTGGCGGCGGCGGGCCGGGGGAGCGGGCCGCGTCCATCGTCGCGCGGGCGCGCCGCAGCGCGCTGGTGACCGCGTCCTCGGTGAGTCCGAGCAGGTCAGCGGTCTCGCTCGCGCGGTAGCCGAGCACGTCCCGCAGGATCAGGACGGCCCGCTGGTTCGGCGGCAGCAGCTGGACGGCGGTGACGAACGCGAGCGAGATCGCCTCGCGTGACTCGTACTGGGCCGCGGGGCCGGGCGCCTCGTCGGGCAACCCCTCGAGCAGCGCATCCGGATAGGGCTGCAGCCACGGGACCTCGCCGAGATGAGTTGGCATGGGCGCCGGCACGGGCGGGAGCGGCGCTGTCGTCGGCCGTCCGGCGGATGAGCGCAACAGGTTGAGGCAGCGGTTGGTGGCGATCCGATACAGCCAGGTCCGCAGTGACGAGCGGCCTTCGAAGCCGGCCAGGCCCAACCAGGCGGACAGCAGCGTCTCCTGCACCGCGTCCTGGGCGTCCTGAAGCGAACCGAGCATGCGGTAGCAGTGCACCGCCAGCTCACCGCGATAGGGCTCGACGAGGCCGGCGAACGCGTCGCGGTCGCCGTCGCGGGCCTGCTGGAGCAGTTCCGCTGACATCCAGCCACCTCCGTCCGATCGTCTTCTGATCGTCTTCCGAGTGTCTCTTCACGTACTGACACCCGCCGCGGGCGGAACTGGTCGCCGTCGGACCGCCCAGTTTCCGGCTTGCGCCGGTTCTTCTCCTCCGAACGCGTCCACGAGGGCGGAAGCGAACGGAGAACGAGGCGACATGTCAGTGCCATCGACGTCATCAACGAGTACCGGGACCGGCCCCGAGCCTGCTCCGCTGCCAGCCCAGGGCCCAGCCCGAAGCAACGAGATCCCGGCCACCCGCGCGGCACCGAGCGCCTCGATTGCCTCGATCGCCTCGATGGCCTCGACCACGCTGCCCGCCGAGCCGGGCGCCCAGCCGGCGCCCGCCGAGGAGGGCGCCCGACCGGCGCGGCGGGCCTGGACGCTGGTGCTGGCCTCGCTCGGGGTCTTCATGACCGCGCTCGACACGTTGGTCGTTGCCAACTCCCTGCCCGCGCTGCGAGCGAGCCTGCACGCCGACCTCGGAGATCTTGAATGGACTGTGAACGCCTACAACCTGGCGTTCGCGGTCGCGCTACTGACCGGCGCCGCACTCGGCGACCGGTACGGACGCCGACGGATCTATTGGATGGGTTTGCTCGGGTTCACCTTCGCCTCCGCCGCCGCGGCGCTCTCGCCGAACGTCGGCGCGCTCATCGCGGCCCGCGGCGTACAGGGCGCGGCAGCCGCGGCCGTCATGCCCATGACGCTGACGCTGATCAGTGAAGCCTTCCCCGCCGACCGGCGAGGTGCCGCGATCGGTCTATGGGGCGGCATCACCGGGCTGGCGGTGGCGCTTGGGCCGGTCGTGGGGGGCGCCATCGTCGACGGGATCAGCTGGCACTGGATCTTCTGGCTCAACGTCCCCGTCGGTCTGGCCCTGGTACCGCTGTGCATTGCCAGGCTCAACGAGAGCTTCGGACCCCGTTCGCAGCTCGACGTCGTCGGGCTGCTGCTGGCCGCCGCCGGATTCTTCGGCATCACCTGGGGCCTGATCCGCTCCGACCGGGTCGGTTGGGACAGTGGCCAGACCGCAGGCGCACTCGGCGCGGGCGTCGTCCTGGTCGCGGCGTTCCTGGTGTGGGAGCGGCGCACCGCGACGCCGATGCTGTCGCTGCGGCTGTTCCAGTCGCGGGCGTTCAACGCGGCCAACGGCGTCAGCTTCTTCATGTACGCGTCGCTGTTCGGCGTGCTGTTCCTGATGATGCAGTTCCTGCAGACCGGGCTCGGATACTCGCCGCTCGCGGCGGGACTGCGGACGCTGCCGTGGACGGGTGCCCCGATGGTCGTCGCGCCGATCGCCGGCGCGCTGGCTGACCGGTACGGGAACCGCCCCTTCATGGTCGTCGGTCTTGCCCTGCAAGCCGTCGGCCTGGGCTGGGTCGCCGCCATCGCCGAACCGGGGATGAGCTACGGCTGGCTGGCGGTCGCGCTCGGCGTCGCCGGTGTCGGGATATCGCTGTGCTTCCCGACCGTCGCCAACGCGGTCGTCGGTTCGGTGCCTCCCGCCGACATGGGCATCGCCTCAGGTACCAACAGCTCGCTGCGCGAGATCGGCGGCGTGTTCGGGATCGCAATCCTGGCATCCGTCTTCGCGGGCTCCGACGTCTATACGTCCACCCAGACGTTCGTCGACCACTTCACCACCGCCCTTTGGCTCGGCGCGGCGTTCTCCGCGGTCGGGATCGTCGCCGCCGCGGCCATCCCGGGTCGCCGTGACCTCACCCCGATTCCGACCGCGCCGACTGCATCGACCGCGCCGACCGCATCGACAGGAGTGGCCCGATGAGTGATCTTTCGAACCGGGACACCCTTGTCGTCGGCGCGAGCCGGGGCCTGGGACGGGGAATCGCCAGGGCCTTCGCCGAGGCGGGCGCCCCGGTCGTCGCGGTCGCCCGCAACGGCGCCGCGCTCGCGGCGCTCGCCGCCGACGACGCGCGCATCAGGACCGAGGCCGCGGACGCCGCCGACGCCGCGTCCGCGGGCAGCCTCCTCGACCGCCATGAGCCGTCGATCGTCGTCCTGGTCGCCGGGGCGAGCCCGCTGATGCGCCCGCTGCACCAGCAGACCTGGGAGACGTTCTCGGTCAACTGGCACACCGACGTCCGCATCGCGTTCCACTGGCTTCGCGAAGCCCTGCTGCGGCCGTTGCGTCCCGGTGCCATGGTGGTCGTGGTCAGCAGTGGCGCCGCGCTGGCCGGGTCTCCGCTCAGCGGCGGCTATGCCGGCGCCAAGGCCACCCAGCGCCTGATCACCGGCTATGCGCGCGACGAGGCGGAACGTGCCGGCCTGGGAATCACGTTCACCGCGGTGCTTCCCCGGCTCACTCCGCTGACCGATCTCGGCGAGCCAGCGGTCCGGGCCTACGCGGCCCGCAGCGGCCAGTCCGTCGATGACTACCTCCGCCAACTGGGCCAGCCACTCGCCCCCGAGACCGCCGGGACCGCCCTGGTGAACCTGGCGAGAGCCGACGCCACCACGGTCGCGCCCGGCTACCTGCTCACCGCCGCTGGCCTGACGGAACTGCAACGGTAGGCGGTCACGGGTAGCTCCAGGATGGGGGCGAACATGGGCGGCTGACGGGCGCCTTCTCGGTCATCGCCAGCCGTGTCACAGAGGAGTGGCCGCGACTATGTCTGGCGTGGCGGTGTCTGGCGTGGCGGTGTCTGGCGTGCCGCTCGCCAGCTCGGCCGATCGGTGGTCGCCGTCATGCGGTCCTCCTGAGGTCCTCAGCGGCCGTCGCATCCTCGGCGGCCGCCGGTCGTGGCGTTTTCGTGCCGATCCCGTTCGCGGGGGTGGGAAGGCGGTGCTTGTCGGTGTCTCCTGGACCGCCTGCCGGACACGGCGCCTGGCCGGCTTTCACTCGGCCTTCAGTGGTCGGCGAACTCGCCGAGGTTGGCGGGGAGCTCGAAGAGGCGGAACAGCGTCGGGTCGGCGAACGTCACGCAGAGACGAATCAGACCGTCCGCCACGGTGAACACCTGGAGCGAGTGCGCCCGGACCCCGCCGGTTGCCGGGTCCGGAGCGTAGGTAGCCAGGGCCGTGCCACCGGCCGCCTGCACGAGGCGCCCGCGCCAGCCGGGCCCGCGCATGGTGAAGACGCGCTCCATGAACTCGCGGTAGTGCGTCCGGCCGGCCAGCCAGAGGGCGACCGGCGGCATTTCGAGTGCCACGTCGTCGGCGAGCAGCCGCGTCAGCCCGGACACGTCGGCTGCCTCGAACGCGGCCAGATAGCGCTCGACGATGGCGCGCTCGGTCGGGTCGGCTGGTTCGCGTAGCTCCTCGACCGTCGGTCCGGCTTCGCGCAGCGTGGCCCGGGCTCGCTGCAGGCTGCTGTTCACCGAGGCGACGCTGCTGCCGAGGATCTGCGCCACTTCGGCCGCCGGCAGCTGGAGCACCTCGCGCAGCACCAGCGCCGCGCGCTGCCGCGGCGGCAGCAGCTGCAACGCCGCGACGAAGGCGAGCCGCAGCCCGGCGCGCTGCAGGGCGGCGTCCGCGGGGTCGCCGAGCCGGGCATCCGGAAACGGTTGCAGCCAAGGGACGTCGAGGCTCGGCACCAGCGGCGCCTGCGGGTCGCCAGCCGGGCCCAGCCCGCTCGGCAACGGCCGGCGGGCCCGTCCCTCCAGAGCGGTGAGGCAGGCGTTGGTGGCGATCCGGTGCAGCCAGGTCCGCAGCGACGCCTGCCGCGGGTCGTACCGGTCGACCGCCCGCCAGGCGCGCAGCATCGTCTCCTGGACCAGATCCTCGGCCTCCTGGACGGAGCCGACCATCCGGTAGCAGTGCGCCAACAGATCGCCACGGAAGGACTCGAGACGCTCGTCGCGGTCCCGCGTCACCGTCCTGTCGGCCATGCCGGCGAGCGTACGCGCCGCGTCCGACCGGAATCGTGCGCGCCGACGAGCGATGAGTTTGCCCGTCGGCGCCGGTATGTGCGGGGTGACAGCGGCTCGTGGGGAGCTGCCGGGCAGAGGAGCCTCGTGATGGGCGACGTGATCGTCATTCAGTTCTGCACGCTGGACGGAGTGGTCTCCGACCCCGATGGGCGCTGGGGGACCAGCTACGGAGGCTGGGCGTTCCGGTACGGCGCGGGGCCGGTCAGCGATGACAAGTTCCGGCTCGGGGAGCGGATGGAGCAGGGCGTCCACCTTTACGGCCGGCGGACCTGGGAGCACTTCGCCCAGGTCTGGCCCAGCCGCGACGGGGACTTCGCCAGGCTAATGAACACCGTGCCCAAGCGGGTCGCGACCCGTAGGGGTATCGATCCGACCGCATGGCCGAACTCCGCGGCGATCGACGGCGACCCGGTCGGCTGGGCCAAGGACGAACGCACTCGGCACGACGTCGTCGTGATCGGCAGCCTGAGCCTCGTGCACGCGCTGGCCGCGGCCGACCTGGTCGACGAGTACCGGACGATCACGTTCCCGACCGTCGTCGGCGAGGGCGACCGGCTGTTTGCCGCCGGGGCGCCCGCCGAGTTCCGGATCACCCTGGCCGAACCGGCCGACCCGGCCGGGCTCACGGTGCTCACGGTGCTGCGCCGCCACCGCGCGGACGAGGCCAACTGAGCTGTAACGGTCGCGGGGCTCGGCGGACTGGACCTGTATGACCACGTTTCGACGAAGCCCTACGCCACCCGACTCGCTGCTCCCGCGCAGCGAAGCGGCTTCGACCTGCTCTACACCCGCGCGATTCTCGTCAAGGAGCCCGCCCGACCCGGCCGGCGACAAGGTTGGCGACCCGGCCGACGGCCCTGCCGCCGGCCGGCCGGTCGCGCAGCTCCTGCCAGGTTCGACGTCGGGCGAAACGGACGAGCGCGGCGGTCAACACGACGACCGCGGCGACGGCGTAGGAGGCGACCCGCAGCGTCCAGGCGTCGCCGGGCACGTCGGTGAACAGCGAGATGTACAGGGGGTAGGCAGCCGCGGCCACGGTGAGCCATTCGAGCCGGCCGGCGAGAATCGCGAGGACGGCGAGCAGGATGCCGTACCAGGGCTGCGCCGGGGTGGCCATCAGGAAGGCGGCGCCCACGAGCCAGAGCGCCGCCCGTTCGGCTGGTACGCGATCCGGGTCGCAACGCAGTACCGCGGCCGTGACCGCGGCGAGCACTCCGACCGCTACGGCCTTGGCGGCGGTTCCCTGCAGGCCGAGCCCGGCGAGCAACAGGAACCGGCTGCCCTGGTCGTATCCCTCGACGTTCAGATACTGCGGGAGGAATCCGACGACGCCCGTCCCGACCGCCAGCAGATGGGGGAGATAGGCCAGACCGACGACGGCGCAGGCTGCGCCGACGAGGCCGACCGGCCGGTATCGGCCGCGCCTGCAGACGGCCGGGAACAGCAGCACCGGATACAGCTTGACCGCCACCGCCGCGCCGAGCAGCGCGCCGGCCAGTGACGTTCGCCGTCGCGACGGCTGCGCGGGCGGTCCGGCGGGCAGCAGGCGCCTCGACGGGTGGGCCAGGCGCGCCACGCCGGCCCACCGCGACACCGCTCGCGACACCGTTCGCGAGGTCACTCGCGGCGTCAGGGCGGCGATGCCGCCGAGCACGAACAGCGCGCCCAGGACGTCCACGTGGGCGTCGGACGCGACGTCGATCCCGGCGAGCGGAGTGAGGGCGTAGAAGGCCGCGTGGCGCGGGTCCCGGCCACGGGCCGCCAGCATTCGCATGAGGAGGCCGACCAGCGCCAGCGAGGTGAGTGATGCGTAGAGCTGCAGCTTGTGCTCGCGTGGCGGCCCGGGCAGGAAGTGCACGGCCGTGAAGTAGACCTGCGCCACCGGTGGGTAGATGGTGTGCGCTCTCGGATAGTTCAGCCGGGTGCAGCGTGGCTGTGGATGGTCGGCCGCGCAGCCGGCCGAGTCGGGGAACAGCCAGTCGTCCCGGACCCGGGTCAGTTCGGGGTCGAGCGGGCCATACCGGTAGGGGTCGATGCCGGCGGCCTGAACCTTCCCGTCCCAGGCGTAGCGGTACAGGTCGTCGGACAGCCGGGGGCCGTGCGTCAGCGCGGTCGCATGGATCGCGACGATGCCGGCGAGCAGCAGGCCGAGGGCGAGTCTGCGGGGGGCGGCGAGGACCATCAAGGCCGCCGTGACCAGGCCGAGCGCCCACCACAGCGCGGTCAGGTACAGCAGCGCCGGACGGCTGACCAGATACCCCGGTTGGCGTAGCACCGCCTGCTGGATGAGGAACAGGCCGGCGAGCCCGCCGACGGCGCCGAGAAGCGCCGCCGTCCGCGGGCGCCACCGCCCCGACCGCTCGCGCGCGGCGGGTGCGGACGAGTCCCGGCTGTCAGCGGTGACGGTGAGGGCTGTCGGCATGCAGTGAGCGTCGCCGCTGTTCGGGCCTCGGCGGCGGTGCCGAGCCCGGGCTTCTCCGTTCCGTAAGGCTTCGAGACCCACTGTTCCGGTTCTCCGGCACCTACGTTGCGGGAGTGCGCATGTCCATGGGTTATCCCGAGGAAAACGGCCGCGAGGCAGGCGAAAACCGGTCCACTTTGCGGACCTTGCGGCTTCCTGAGCTCCCTCGACTACTTCGGGAACCGCCCCAGTTCCTGCGCCGCGGGCCGCTGCGCGAGGGTGCGTTCCCGAGCAAGCTGCACGACCCGCGGGTCGCCTCACTGCTGGGCATCTGGCTCGGCGTCGCGTTTGGTGTGTGTTTCCTGACCGGCCTGGTCTCGCATTTCATGCAGCATCCGCCGTCGGGGCTGGACTGGCCGTCCCGTCCGGTCTGGCTGTACCGGGTGACCCAGGGCCTGCATGTGGCTACCGGTCTGGCGAGCGTCCCGTTGCTGCTGGCGAAGCTGTGGACGGTATACCCGCGTCTGTGGGAATGGCCGCCGATACGTTCCGTCACCCATGCGCTGGAACGGCTCACGATCGTGCCACTTATCGCGGGCGCCCTCTTCCAGCTGGCCACCGGGATAGCGAACATCGCCCAGTGGTACCGGTTCCGGTTCTTCTTCACCGTCACCCACTACTGGGTCGCCTGGATCACGATCGGCGCGCTGCTGGTGCACATCGCCGCCAAGCTCGCGGTCGTCCGGGCGAACGTCGGCGCGTCCCGTGGTGACCGGGCGCACCTCACTGACCGGCACAGCACGCCCGAGCCGGCCGGCGAGGGCCTGTCCAGACGCGGACTCGGCCTCGCCGTCGGCGCCGCCGCCGGGGTGATCACCCTGACCACCGCCGGCCAGTTCGCCCCCGGGCTGGCGCGGCTGGACCTGCTCGCCCCCCGCCGGCCTGACATCGGCCCCCAGCGGCTGCCCGTCAACCGAACCGCCGCCGCCGCTCGCGTCCTCACGGTCGCCCGTGACCCGGGCTACCAGCTGGAGGTCGTCGGCCCGCGTCCGTTCACGCTCAGCCTGGCGGAGCTACGGGCGTTCGGCCCACATACGTCGCGGCTGCCGATCACCTGTGTGGAGGGCTGGTCCGCCGACGCGACCTGGCACGGCGCGCGGCTGCGGGACCTGCTCGACGCCGCGGACATCCCGCACGGCGCGACGGTCCGGGTCGAGTCGCTGGAGACCCGCGGCGGCTACCGCGCGAGCGAGGTGGCCCCGCCGCACGCCCGGGACCCGCTGACGCTGCTCGCCACCGGCCTGAACGGCGCCGACCTCGACCTCGACCACGGCTACCCGGCCCGGCTCATCGCCCCCAACCGGCCCGGCGTGCTGCAGACCAAATGGGTGCACCGGGTGGTGATGCTGTGAAAGCGACTCCTGCCGTCACGGTCGTGCGCGGCCTGCTCGCGGCCGCCGGACTGGCCGTCCTCGGATACGGCCTCCACGGGCTGCTCACGATGACCCGGGCCACCCACCCGCCACAGGCGGCCCGGTGGCTGATCGGCGGGATCCTGATCCACGACCTGGTCGCCTTCCCGGTCACGGCCGCGCTCGGGCTGCTGCTCACCCGGTACGTGCGTGCGCCGTACCGCGCGGTGGTGCAGGGCGCACTGCTGGTCAGTGCCACCGTCGCGTTGGCGTCGCTCCCGCTGTGGCGAGGCTACGGCGGCTCGCCGGACAACCCGACGGTGAACCCGCTGCCGTATGGTCGGAACCTGGCGATCGTCCTCGGCGCGGTGTGGGCGGCCGCGGCCGCCGTGATTGCCGTGCGCGCGCGGGCGTCGAGGCGGAGCCCGGTGCCGGCGCCAGTGCCCGGGTCGGCGCCGGTGCCCGAGCCGACGCCGGTGCCGGCGCCTCGGCCGCACGCCGGCACCGGCCCGGACCCGGGCTCCGGTGCCGACCCGGATGCGGACCATGCACTGGACCCGGATCACTGAAGCTGGCGATCAACCCAGCGCCGCGAACAGCCGGCCCCTGCTGTGCCAGATCTCCGCGACGCCCAGCCCGGCGGCCGAGGCATGACGGTGGATGTCCGCGTCGCCGACGAATGCCCAGGGGAAGGGGCTGGACACCCGCCCGCCGGGCCCTTCGAGCCGGATTAGCCGTCGCCCGGGCGGCGCCGAGGGGGGCGTCGGGTGCGGCGCCGAGCGTCGTGTCTCGTCTGGCTCGAGCTCGACGAGCACCCGCCCAGCCGGGCCGAGCAGTTCCGCGGCGCGGGTGAGCAGCCGGTCCGGATCGCCGCCGATGCCGATGTTGCCGTCGGCGAGCAGCAGCGTCGACCAGCGCCCCTCGGCCGGAACCGGGTCGAAGACGTCGCGACACAGCGCGGCCGCGCCGGTCCGGCGGGTCAGTCGCACAGCGTGCGGTGCCACGTCGATGCCGAGGGTGGGAACGCCGCGGGCACTGAGGGCGGCGGTCAGCCGGCCGGGCCCGCAGCCGATGTCGAGGGTGGGCCCGGCGCAGCGCCGCAGCAGGGACGGGTCACCCGCGGTGATCTCGCCTCGCCAGGTGTGTACCGGCAACCGGTCCCGGCGCCCGTCGGGGTGGCGTACCCACAGCAGGCCGTGGGCGGACCGCAACGCCGCCTCGTAGAGCTGGGTCGGCGAGCTCTCCTCGACGACCGGCTGGCGGCGCCCGCCGGGCTGGTGGCCGCGCGCGGCGATCGCCGCGCTGCCGGCGGCGGTCGTCGTCATCGCCCGACCAGCGGCCGGGCCGCGGCGGTGTGGGCGCTGCCCGCGGGGACGTCGCCCGTGGAAACGCCACCCGCGGATACGCCACCCGCGGGAATGCCACCCGCGGGAACGGCATCGGTGGGTGCGCCGCCGCTATGAAGATCGCCGGTCAGCGCCGTTCGCAGGGCGGCGGCGAACCGGCCCTGGGGGGCGAGCCGCGCGACCGCGTCCGCGTCGGCCGCCGTGTCGACGTCCCGCAGGATGGGCAGTGCCGTGACCCGCAGGCCGGCCTGGACCAGCCGTTCCAGCTGCCGCGCCCCGGTGTCGGGCTGGGAGGTGGCGACACCGCGCAGCAGGCCGCCGTCCGGCCGGCGCAGGCCGAGCGCCCACCATCCGCCGTCCGCGGCGGGGCCGAACACCGCGTCGGCGTGCGCCAGCTTCCGGCAGGCGTCGGCGAGCAGGCCCGGGGTCACCTGCGGTGTGTCCATCCCGATCAGGAGGGTCGGTCCGTCGGCGGCGTCGAAGGCGGCTGCGAGCCGGGCGTCGAACGGCCCGCCGGCCTGCCTGGCCACCTCGACCGGCACCGTCAGCCAGGGCCCGGCGGCGCCGTCGAGCACGAGGACCGGCCGGACCGGCCCGATCCCCGGAAACCGGGCGAGGTCGGCGACGGCCGTGAGGGTGTCCGCGATGGCTGCCTCGGCCACCGCCGCGGCCTGTGCCGGGCGCAGCGGCGGCGTCAGCCGGGTCTTGACCCGCCCCGGCACCGGCTCCTTCGCCACCACCAGCAACGTCACCGCAGGAGTCGGCACGCCCTGGGGCGTGCCCTGCGACGAGGCGTTCATCGCAGGCTCGCCAGTGCGGCCGTCATGTCCCGTACGGTGCGGGCCGTGCCGAGCGGCGTCCCGGTCACCTTCGACCGGCCGACCCGGGGGCGGTAGTCGACATCCGTCTCGACGATGCGCCAGCCGGCCTGCGTGGCGCGTAGCAACAGCTCCAGCGGGTAGCCGAAGCGGCGGTCGGTGATCGGCAGGCGCAGCAGCTCGTCCCGGCGGGCGGCGCGCATCGGCCCGAGGTCGCGGACGGGGACGCCGCGGCGGCGCAGCCGCTGGGCGACGACGGCGTTGCCGAGCCGGGCGTGCGGCGGCCAGGCCCGGGCGGACGTCGGCCGGCGGCGCCCGAGAACGAGGTCCGCCCGTCCGGTGGCCAGCGCCGCGACGAGCCGGGGGAGCTGTGCCGGGTCGAGCGACGCGTCGGCGTCGCAGACGCAGACCACGTCCGCGTCCGCGGCGTGCAGGCCGGCCTGCACCGCCGTCCCGTAGCCGCGGCGCGGCACGTCGACGACCATGGCGCCCAGCTCGCGGGCCAGCGTGGCTGAACCGTCGCGAGAGCCGTTATCCGCGACGACGGCCCGGTAGCCGGGCGGTATCCGCGCAAGGACCCATGGCAGGGCCTCGGCCTCGTCCAGGCAGGGGAGCACGACGTCCACGGACACGGACGTCTGGTGACGTTGCGTGAGCATGATCGCGACTCTAGTGACCTCGCGCAGCGATCGACCCTTACCAAATAAGGAAATCCGCTGGTGGAAGACCATCTCCGCAAGGTCGATGCGAACCTTCTTACGAATCCGTGACGGTCGGTCTCGCATCAGCCACGACGGGATTTCTACGCTCTATGGTGGCGAGGTGGCCCGTGTCCTCGTGGTCGACGACGACGCCACCGTCGCCGAAGTCGTCGACCGGTATCTGCGCAACGCCGGCTTCGAGGTAGACCGCGCCGCGGATGGGCTGGCCGCGCTGCGGATGGTCGAGGCCGCCGCGCCGGATCTCGTCGTCCTGGATCTGATGCTCCCCGGCGTCGACGGCATCGAGGTGTGCCGCCGGCTGCGGGCGCGCGGGCCCATTCCGGTGATCATGCTGACGGCGCGCGGCGAGGAGGCCGACCGCGTCGCCGGCCTCGAGTGCGGCGCCGACGACTACGTGACCAAGCCGTTCTCGCCGCGGGAGCTCACGCTGCGGGTGCGGTCCGTGCTGCGCCGGGCGAACGAGCCGCCGCCCGTCGGGTCCGGCGTCCTGCGCGCCGGCGCTCTCGTCGTCGACGCCGCCGCCCGCACCGCGGCCCGCCGCGGCGCCCCGCTCGGGCTCACCGTGCGCGAGTTCGACCTGCTGGTGTACCTGCTGCGCCACCCCGGCCGGGCCTTCACCCGGGCCGAGCTGCTGGAACAGGTGTGGGGCTGGACCTACGGCGACCCGTCGACGGTCACGGTGCACATCCGCCGGCTGCGGGAGAAGATCGAGGACGATCCGACCGCCCCGCGGCTGTTGCTCACGGTCTGGGGTGTCGGCTACCGGTACGACCCGCCGGCCGTGGCGTCCCAGCCGGATGCCGCGGCCGAGGCTGGCCCGGCCGATGCGTAGTTCCGGCCGGCCCGCCAGCTTCCCGGCCGGAAAGCTGGCGGGATGGGAGGCGCCCGCGTGAGCGCGGACCTGCAGGTTGTCATGATCGCCCTGGGCTGCTCGGCGGCGGCCGCGCTGACCGGCGGCCCGCTGCTGCGCCTGTTGCGCACCCGGCCGTTGTGGGCCACCGCGGCCGTGCTCTGCGTCGTCCCGATCCTCGCGGTCGCCGCCGGCGTGGCCGGCACGGCCCGCGCCATGTTCCTCTCCCACCACGACCTGCGGGTCGTGATGATCGTCGTCGGCGTGTCCGCGGTTGTCGCGACCCTGGCCGCGATCCGCCTCGGCCGGCCCGTCGTCGCGGCGACCGGTGCGCTGACCCGGGCGGCGGACACCCTCGGCGACACGTCCTACCAGCGGGCCCGCCGTGTCCCGACCGGCGAGCTGGCCGGCCTGGCTCGCACGCTCGACGCGACGCACGTGCGGCTCGTGGAGGCACGGGACCGCGAGCGGGCGCTGGAGGCCAGCCGGCGTGAGCTGGTCGCCTGGATCAGCCACGACCTGCGCACGCCGCTGGCGGGGATCCGGGCGACCGCGGAGGCCCTAACGGACGGCCTGGTCACCGACGAGGAGACGACGGCGCGCTACCACCGGCAGATGCTCGCCGACGCGGAGCGGCTCACCGGCATGGTCGACGACCTGTTCGAGCTCGCCCGGCTCCAGGCCGGCGCGCTCGAGCTGACCCTGGAGAAGGTCTGCCTCGCCGACATCGTCTCGGACGCGGTCGCTGTCGTAGACCCGATTGCCCGCGCCAGGCGGGTCACCGTCACCGGCAGCACCGCGGACACCGTCTACGTCGACGCGGACGCCGCCCAGGTCAGCCGCGCGCTGATCAACCTGCTGGTCAACGCCATCCGCCACACCCCGGACGACGGCACGGTCGAGGTCCAGGTCGAGCGCGGCGACCGCGCGACGCCGTCCGAAGGCGCGCCAGCGGCGGCGGGGCCGGCGGGCGAGCGGGCGATCGTCGCGGTGGCGGACCGGTGTGGCGGCATACCCGCGGAGGACCTGCCCCGGTTGTTCGACCTCGGGTTCCGGGGTGAGGCTGCCCGCACCCCGGGCGACGGGGGAGATCACCCGCATCAGCCGCGGGTACGGTCCGGCATCGGGCTGGCGATCGTCCGGGGCATCGTGGAGGCCCACGGCGGTGACGTCAGCGTCCAGAACCAGCACGGCGGCTGCCGCTTCGTCGTCGCCCTCCCCGCCGCCTGAGGCCCGGCCGGCAGGCTTCCGCAGCTCGTAAGATCCAGTGGGCCCGGGGGCCCTTAGCGTCGCGGGCATGGAGGTTCTCGTCACCGGCGGCGCCGGTTTCATCGGATCCCACGTCGTCGACACGCTCGTCGGCGCGGGGCACACAGTCCGCGTGCTCGACGCGCTGCTGCCGGCCGTGCACCGCGCGAAACCCGTCGTCAACGACGCCGCCGAGCTCGTCGTCGGCGACGTCACCGACCGGGCCACGGTGGAGTCGGCGCTGCGCGGAGTGGACGCGGTCTGCCACCAGGCGGCCATGGTCGGCCTCGGCGTCGATCTCGACGATCTGCCGCTTTACGCCAGCCACAACGACGTCGGCACCGCGGTCCTGCTCGCCGCGATGGCCCGCCGCGGCATCGGCCGGCTCGTCCTGGCCAGCTCGATGGTCGTCTACGGCGAGGGCGGATACCGCTGCGCCACCGACGGGCCGGTCAGTCCCGGACCCCGGCTGCGGGCCGACCTGGCGGCCGGCAGGTTCGAACCACCCTGCCCCCGCTGCGGCCGGCAGCTGAGCTCGATGCCCGTCACCGAACAGGCGCCGCTGGACCCGAGGAACGTCTACGCGGCCACGAAGGTCGCCCAGGAACACCTCGCCGCCGCCTGGGCTGGCGCCACCGGAGGCACTGTCGTCGCGCTGCGCTACCACAACGTCTTCGGCCCGCGGATGCCGCGCGACACCCCCTACGCCGGTGTCGCGTCGATCTTCCGGAGCGCCCTGGAGCGGGGCGAGCCGCCCCGGGTCTACGAGGACGGCGGCCAGCTGCGCGACTTCGTCCACGTCCACGACGTCGCCCGGGCCAACCTGGCGGCGCTGGTTCACCAGGCGGCGGAGCCGAGCCACGAGGCGGCGGTGCCGGGCCGGCTCGTCCCGGTCAACGTCGGCTCCGGGCAGCCGCACACCGTCGGCGAGATGGCGGACGCGCTGGCCGAGGCCTTCGGCGGTCCCGCGCCCGTACGCACGGGCCAGTACAGGGCCGGCGACGTCCGGCACATCGTCGCCTCCTCCGACCGCGCCCGAAGCCTTCTCGGCCACCAGGCGTCGGTCACCTTCGCCGCCGGGATGGCGGCCTTCGCCCGCGACCCGCTGCGCGCCTGACGAGGCGGGGCGGCGGCGCTGTCAGATGCGGGCGCCGTGCGGGCGGACGGTGGCGGCCAGGTCGGCCAGCAGCCGGGCGCATTCGTCCGGAGCGTCGAGGATGAGGTGGTGGTGGGCGCCGGGGACGGTCACGAAGGTCGATCCGGTGGGCAGTGCCGCGGTACGCGCGTAGGCGGCCACCTCGTCGGTCACGACGAGGCTGCGCCCGGCGTGCACGAACCACGTCGGTATCCGCAGCCGCGCAGCGCACTCCACCACCCGGTCGTTGTCGGTCCACGTGAGGGCGTGCTGGTCGAACTTCCAGGTCCAGCCACGGCCGTTCGTGCTCGGGCGCACGGCGTAGTCGGCGACCGGGCGGACCACCTCGGCCGGCGGTTCGGGCTGCGGCGGCTTGAGCCGGAACTGCGTGACGGCTTCCTCTCGCGAGCCGTAGACGATCTCGCGGCCGGGCGGCAGCGACCTCTGCCGCGGCAGTGGCCGCGGGCCGGACGGCCGGAGCATCGAGTCGAGCAGGACGACCCCGCCGAACCGTTCCGGGTGCGTCGCCCCGGCGACCGCCGCGATCCCGCCGCCCATGCTGTGGCCGACCAGCAGCGCGTGCCGGGACCCGGCGGCGTCGAGCACCGCGATCAGCTCGGCGGCCCACGTGTCCACGTCGTAGCGGTCGCGGTGTCCGCTGTCACCGTGGCCGCTGATGTCAAGCCTGATCACCCGCCAGCGCTCCTCCAGCGCGGGCAGCATCCGGTACCACCACAGGTGGTGTGCCCGGTAGCCGTGCACGAGCAGTACATCCCGCTTCCCCGAGCCGGAGACGGCGTAGCGGATCGGCACGCCGTCCACGACCACCTGGTCCGCCAGCGTGGACGGGGGCGTCGGCCGCGCCGCCGGGTTGGACGGACCCCCCTGCGCCGGTATGGCCGTCCCGTCGGTCACGCCGGCCTCGACCGGGCTCATCCTGCCTCCGCGCTGGTCTGTTTCCTGTAGTAGCCAGAACCTGTGTTGATTCTCGACCGTCCCGGTCGGCTGGCGCGCACGGATGTGGCCGGTGCAGCAGTCCGGGCACGGCGGCAACCTCCGACGCGCGAGGACTACGTCCACTGAACCCGCGGCACCCATCGAGTCAGGTCCACTCGGTTTGCGCGGGCGGGGCTGTCCGCGCGTTCGGCACGAACAACCTGCCGGACTGTTCGAACATGTGTCACGAGTCGTCGGGCGCCGCCCTGGCCGGCGTCGGCGGTTTCAGCGGGCAGGAGCGCCAAATCGGACCAGCTGGTCATGCTCTGGGTACTGGCGCACCCAGCTTTCGGGCCTCGACGAGGCGGCCCGGTCCTGGAAGTGCCGAGACGCCCACCGGTCTGGTTGGGGCCGTGCCGGTCCTGTCCTGCTTGGAGATGGCCCTGGCCGTGGCCGGCCCGCCCAGGTGCGGGGCAGGTGACCGGCCACGGCCGAGGCTTTCTCCCAGCCGGGCCCGAGCTCCCGCGGAGAGGAGCCCGGCGCGGCCGGTTCAGCGCATCGGCGGATAGTCGGTCGTCACCTGGCGGTGCACCCGGGTGGTGTGGGCCACCGGGCGGTCGTCGTAGACCTCGACGTCGGGCTGCCGGTCCTGGTAGAGGACGCGCTGCCGCCGGCGCGGGGCGAACAGGAAGATGTCGAGAACGATCCCGACCGCGCCGGCCACCATCAGCACCACCCCGATCACGGCGATGTCGAGACCTGAAATCGTGACGTCGACAGCGAACGTGAGGATTGCGCCGAGTGCCATGAGGAAGATGCCGGCACCGATACCCATCGCGTGCTCCCTTCGGGCGTGCCTCCCGGCCGGAGGCGATCGCGTCTCGGCGTACCCGAAGAGATCGGTGCTATTCGACGGAAACCGCGTGGATCTAGGATTTCTAGTTCGGCACTCGGTGCCGGCCGTCCGATTTCGGGGTGGTGACCTGCGGTTCTGCGGGCCGTCGGGCCTTCCTACGGATCCGCCGGGTGACTGGGAAACGCCGACCCAGATTCACCTGCGCGCCGACCAGGCCCGCCAGCTCGCCGTCGGGCGGATGCGTGCCTGCCCGTCCGGCCGGCCCAGGGCCCGCCGCGGGCCCCGCCTGGCGCGACGGTCATGCTGGTCGCCGCTGGCAGCGGCCGGACCGGGGCCGCGCGCCGCCTCAGGGCCGGCCGCACGGGACGGTGACGGTGACGTTCACCGGGCTGCTCGGCTCGTGGATCGCCACCGTCGCCGCGACCGACTGCACGACCGGTGCGGGCACGGCGAACCAGACCATCTCCCGTTCGCTGCTGACCTACTGGTCGGGCACGGCGACCGATATGACGGGGCTGCTCACCGTGTCCACCCCCGGGCAGCTGACCGCCGCCGACGCAGTCTCGCTGCGCACGTCGCACACCGCCTACTCGGCGACGGCCCTCATTCTTGGCTCTGGAACGCTGTCCTGGCGTCCGACGCTGTCGGTGAGCATCCCCACGTCGGCGGTCGCCGGCATGTACAGCTGCGTGCTGACCCACTCGGTGGCCTGACCTCGGACCGGGCGCCACTCGGCGGCGCGTGAGGTCCGCTGCCGTCGAGGCCGTCGAGGCCGTCGAGGCCGTCGAGGGTCATCGAGGGTTATCGAGGGTCATCGCTGTCGTCGTGGTCCGCCCGGGACGGCGTCCGAGCAGTACAAGCGGTCCGCCGCCAGTGGCGGTGACCGGGCCGTCCGCCGGCGGTTTACCGGCTGCTTACCGGCCGGCCGGCCTGCTACCGCACGCGGCTCGAGACCGGGTCGGATTATCGTGAGAGAAAAGGCTGCCACTCCGGCGGCCTGGGGCGCCGGGCCGATGCCCGGCCCGAGGGTGGGAGCGCACTCATGTTGCGTGTCGGTGACACCGCGCCGGACTTCGAACTGCCGGATGAGACCAATACTCCGCGCAAGCTTTCCACGCTCCTGAAGGACGGTCCGGTCGTCCTTTTCTTCTACCCGGCGGCGATGACCAAGGGCTGCACGGCGGAGAGCTGCCATTTTCGTGATCTCGCGGCGGAGTTCGCCAAGGTCGGCGCGCAGCGGATCGGCATCAGCACGGACACCGTGGCCAAGCAGAAGGAGTTCTCCGACAAGCACGCCTTCGACTACCCGCTGCTTTCGGACGCTGACGGCACCGTGTCGAAGGCGTTCGGCGTGAAGCGGTCGATCGACCTGCTGCGCGTCAAGCGCAGCACCTTCGTGATCGGAACCGACATGGTGCTCATCGACGTGATCTCCAGCGAGCTGAACATGAACGTGCACGCAGACAAGGCACTCGCCGCCCTCGGTGGCTGAGCAGCCGGCGACCGCCTTAATGATCTTCTTGGATGCGCTCCGCGGCCACCGTACGCTGATCACCAGCGGATAGTCAGCCGGCGGAGTTGGTCGCCCGGCCGCCGGATGGCAGGCGGTCGGGCGACGTCAGGATGTCTGCGGATCGGCGAGTGCGGCCACCACTGCGTACGGCAGGTGCCGTGGCCACACCAGCAGGCCGCGCGCCAGCGACCGGATTTGCGGGCGTAACGGCGTCAACCTGGCCACGCAATGCCGCCAGGCGGCCGCCTCGTCGGCGGCGAACCGGGTTCCGGCCAGTCCGGCCCGAAACCGTCGCGCGTCCCCGCCGTCGTTACGCCACGACGCCAGCCAGGTCCGCACCTCGGCGTCCGACGCGGGCAGTGTCCAGCGCCGCAGCCCCTCTGCGACCCGCCCGCCGGCGGCAACCATGAATGCGTCCGCGCCGGCGTCGGTAATCGAATGCACCCGCCCGTAGCTACGCCCGCCGGCGCGGATCGACGCCGAGCTAAACCGTGCCCGGATGGTCAGCGCGGCCACCGCGTGCCCCGCCTCGTGCCACGCCGTGGTGACCGCTTCCGCCCGGGCGGGAGCGAAGCTCGCGGCGAACCCGCGCTCGTACCGCTGCCTGATCCAGACGTCGTGGACGAGCGACTCGTCGTCGTAGCGCGCGAGCCGGGCGAGTTCGCCCTGCACGGCCGCGAGGGTCCGCCGTTCCCCAGGGGTCACCCTCGCGACTCTAGGCGCTGGCAGTCACCAGCCGGAGATCGCTCGCAGGCTTGGCGCCGGTCGACTGGCAGACCGTCGAGGCCGCGTTCCCTGGCCGCGACCTCGCCTACTTCCTGTCCACCGCGCTGCCGCCCGCGCAGCGGTGAAAGCCCTGCTGTCCGCGCCGGTCGCCGCCTGGGGGGCGCGGCGTTCGATGCGTGGCGGTGCTTCTGCGGCAGCAGTTCGCCGGCGGGCGTCGCGGATCATGCTGCGTCGTCGCGCCAATGTCGTCGCGCCCGTGTCGACAAGTGGTGTATATTTTTGGTAGCTACCATGCTGGGGATGGGGGCGGCTATGTCGGAAACTGGGATCGCGCGGCTGTTCACGCATGGCAGGAGTCAGGCGGTGCGGTTGCCCAAGGAGTTCCGGCTACCCGGTGATCGGGTGCGTGTCCGCCATGTCGGGGATGGTGTGCTGTTGGAGCCGATCGCGTCGGACGTCGATGCGTGGTTCGCGGAGCTGGATCGGTTCGTCGAGGTGCCGTTGTTCGAGGACGGCCGGGACCAGCCGCCGACCCCTGCGGGCGAGGACATCTTCGAGTGACCTATCTGCTCGATACCAACGCCGTGGTGGCGTTGCTGCGCGACAAGCCGGCGGCTGTGCGGGACCGGTATCGGGCTGCGCTGGCGTCAGGTGACTCGCTTGCGTTGTCGTCGGTCGTGGTCTTCGAGCTGTGGTATGGCGTGGCGAAGAGCAGCCAGGTTCAGCAGAACACCGACCGTCTGCGGGTGTTGCTGTCCGGCGACTTGGAGCTGTTGGACTTCGACGACGAGGACGCTCGGACCGCCGGCCAGGTCCGCGCGATGCTGGAGAAGGACGGTAAGCCGGTCGGCACCTCCGACGTGCTGATCGCTGGCCAGGCGCTTCGGCGCGGCCTGACCGTGGTTACGGCCAATACCTCTGAGTTCGGCCGGGTCGCCGGTCTGAGCTGGCAAGACTGGACAGTCTGACCACCACGCGGTGTTCCGAGCCGGCTTCCCGTCCGCGCGTCGGCATCTGCGGCCGGTCGCTGCCACCGCCCGGTGCACCTCGGCCGCCCGAATGATCCCGTGGCGGCAAAGGGCGGTAGGCGGTGGAACCACAACATCCACTACCACCGCCGCATCCTGGGCGCGATCCCCGAGAACGCCCAGCGCGCCCTCGACGTCGGCTGCGGCGAGGGCATGCTCGCCCGTGATGATGGTCAATGCCGACCGTGCTGCTCGTGAATGGTGCCGAATCCCGTGCGCCCATGGCCTCGGGAAGTCTCAACGCGCTCTTGGCCGACAGCGCTCGGGCCGAGCGTCCGTTGTCGGCTCGAAGCTGATCTGCACCTCGGCCAAGTCGCTTCGCAGGTCATCGCCGCATCCCGCGCCGAGAAGAAGCGGGCCGGTCGCCCCCGTGAAGATCAGGACGGGAGGTAGACGCGGATGGCGGCGCGGGCGAGGGTGGCCTGGTCGGTGACGGTCAGACCGAGGCGGTCCCAGTGCGCGTCGACGACGGCGGCTAGAACGTCGGTGAGTGTAGCCGTGAGCAGGCCCTTGGCAGCGGCCTCGGCGAGGCGGCCACCCGCGGTGGCAAATGCCCTGATCCAGGGCACGGCGGGATCCTGGTCGTCGGTCTCCGCCGTCAGGGTCGCGAGCAGTTCGGCGCCGAGCCGCCGGGCAGCGGTGGCGTCGGCGGCGGGCCTGGTCGTGGAGACCTTGGAGTAGACGTCGCCACGTGCGGGCCAGCTGAGTCCGGCGGCGGTGAGCAGGGCGTTCAGGAGCAGCGCGGACAGCGTCAGACGGTCCCGGGGCTGCGCCTGGCGGAGGTGGGCGAGCAGGCGCGCGCTGTCGGCGCAGAACAGGTCGTGCGCGATGGCCGTTCCGGTCAGTCCGCCGAACGGGCGGGGGTCTGGCTGGTGGATCTCGGGCTGGGTAGTGGCCAGCGCGCGGCCGCGGGCAAGGGGGCGCAGGATGCGGCGCACCGTTGCCGGGTCGGGGTTGCGAAGGTAGATCGACCAGGCGGGATAGCCCCGTGCGAACCACCAGCCGATCGGCTTGCTGCCGGCGCGCAGCGTGTCGAGCGCCGGTCCGACGACGGTCGCCATCAGGTTTTCTTCCTGGCCGCGTCCGGCGAAGGTGATCCGGACGCTATACCAGGTGCTTGCCGACAGCGCCTGCAGCGCTGCCTTCCCGCCATCGTGGTAGACGCCGACAGCGGCCTGCAGGTCTGCGGCCTTCAGGCCGCTGCGCGCTGCGACGTCGGGGAGATCCTCACCGGCGAGGACCGCTCGTACTGCGTCCACCAGCTGACTCGGCGGTGCCGCAGTCCGCGGTCGTACGGGCACGTCTTTCCCCCTGGGGAATGTGTCGGGGCGTCGGTGGTGCCAGAAAGCTGCCGGACGGTAACGCGTTGAGCGGGGACCTGACAACGTCATATGGACTGTCGTCGTCGGAAATGAGATGGAGGATCGCAATCAGTGATGGGCGGGCCCACCTGAAGTAGTTCGCGGCTGCCGAGGCTGGGAGGCCTCTACCTGGCCGCCGCGGCGGCGAGCGCGTGGCGCCGGACCTGGTCGAGGAACGTCTACCTCCGACCGGCCGTGGCCGCGTCCCTGATCGTTTTCGCGGTCCGCGGCGCGGACCGGCCCAGCCCGTTCGGGACGCCGGTCCGCCTGATCATAAACAAATACGCGCCCTAGACACGTCTTCCGCACACCGCATAGGGATTCGACACAACGGGATTCAATGCGCCAGGCCGCGCAACTCACTCACCGTCACGCGCCGGCTGCGATCTACGCTGCGTGTCTTGGCGGTCCCTGCGCGCGTTCCTTGTGCGCGTTCCTTGCGGGTGTTCCTTGCGCGCCGCTCATTGCACGGCGACGACCGTGGCGCAGTTGGCGACCAGTGCAGTCACGACGAGGATGCACCGGCGCCGGTTCCATTCGTTCCACGCGGTCCGTCGGGCCTGCCAGTCAGGGGGAGGATCGTGCGGGTCCGCCGTGCGGACCCAGACGTTGAGCGGCACATTGCGGGTGACCGCGATGACAAATGCCGTCACCACGCACACCAGCCCCACTCCGGGCAGGACACGGTCGAGCAGACCGCTGCCGGTCGCGGTGAGGACCAGCTCGCCGATCATGGTCGCGATCAGGCAGATCGGCATGAACGGGTCGAACCGGCGGGAGTAGAACGCGTGGGCCTGTACGTACTGGTCGGCTGGAAGCCGGGCCAGGTGCGGGACCGGACCCAGCTCGCTGGCCGTCAGCACCCCGGCCGCCAGCCCGTTGGCCAGCAGGACCGCCGCCAACAAGGCCGCATAGAACACCTTTCCCCCCGTTGCGCTTCTGCTTGGGCGCCCGCCACACCCTCGGCCCGCGTATGTCGATCTGCAGTCTCGCCTGCTTGAGAGACAGTTATGCCGTCGAAGGCGGCGTCCTGTCAAATTTCTCCGCTTACCAGGTAGCCGTCATTTCCGATCGTGGAATGTAGAGCCGTCTGCGGCTGCGGCATGTCTCGATGTGGTCAAAGACACTGGCGCGGACCTGTCGGAGGCCGACGAGGGCGCGGGGGTGGATGAACTCCTTCTTGAAGGTCGCACAGAAGGCTTCGGCAATGGCGCAGCCATGGCGGATGGGTGCAGTTCGGTCGAGGTGATCGATGAGGGTGACGTGTGGCCGTCCGTATACTTACCGTGGTGATTTCGATGTCATTCCTGGGTGTGGTGGAACTTCGGGTATCTGCGCCGCTGACCTTGGTCATGCTCGCGGCTGCCAGGGTTCTGGCCGGCGCAGCGGGAGGACCACGGTGACCACGGCACCGCCGCCGGGATGGTTGGTGGCGCTCGCGCGGCCGCCGTGGGCAGCCGCGATCGCGGCGACGATCGCGAGGCCGAGGCCGGCACCGCCATCCGCCCGGGCGCGGGCGGCGCTGGCCCGGGTGAACCGTTCGAAGGCGTGGGGCAGGAAGTCCGGCGGGAAGCCCGGGCCGCGGTCGCGTACCTCGATCATGACGGCGGGTGGGCCGGCAGCGCTGCCCGCGCTGTCCGCGCTGCCCATTTCGTCCGTGATGAGGCGGGTGGGCCGCACGCTGACGTCGATAGCGGGGCCTCGTGTCGTGTGCCTGATGGCATTGCTCAGCAGGTTGTCGACGGCCTGCCGTACCCGGTCCGGGTCGGCGTCCAGGACGATGGGTTCCGCGAGGGTCAGGCGTATCTCGGTGCCGGCCGCTCGGGCCGCGGGCGTGGCGGCCTTGATGGCGCGTTCGAGAAGCGGCCCGAGGGCCATTCGCTCCCGGTAGACGAACTGGTCGGGATCGGCGTCGAAACGTGCGAGCGCCAGCAGGGTCTCCGACAGGCGGACCAGACGGTCTGTCTCGGCGGCCGCTGCCGAGAGCGCCTCGCTGAGGTCGTCGCGGGTCCGGCCCGGCCGCAGCGCCAAGTCCAGTTCGGCTTTGAGGTTGGTCAGCGGGGTGCGCAGCTCATGGCTGGCGTCCGCGACGAAGGCCCGGTCGCGGGCACGGGCGACGTGCAGCCGGTCCAGCAGGTCGTTCATCGTCGCGGCAAGCGCGGCAAGCTCGTCACGGGTCCTCGGGATCTCCAGGCGGCCGCCGCGGTCGGCGACGCCCATCGCGGCGGCCTGTCGTCGCATGCGCTCGACGGGCCGCAGAACCGCGCCCAACAGCCACCACGCCGCCAGGGTCGCGATGGCGACCAACGGGACGCAGGCGACCGCCGTGACGTCACGAATCCGGTCCTCCGTGGCGTCCGCGACATCCAGGGCGTGCAACTGCGCGTGGAGCAACACGCCGACGCCGGCGACCACGAGCGTGGTACCCAGTCCGAACAGCGCTGCGAGCCGAATCCGCAGGGACATCGACGGCCGTCAGGCCTTCGCGTCGTCAGCGGGCCACTGATCGTCAGCCGGCTGCCGATGGTCAGCCGGCTGCCGATGGTCAGCCGGCCGCCGACGCTGTGCGGCTGGCGGCCGGCGACGGGCAAGGCTCATCGTCTCGTAGCCAGCCAGCTGTCGTTTCGCGGTTCTCGTCTCGTCATCCACCGGCATAACCGCACGATAGGGCCGCGGAGATGTCCACTCGATGTGGACGCGGGCCCGGCGGGCGCAGCGGCGCGGTGACCCTCTCACGGTCCTCACATCGGGGCGCACTAATGTCCGGTTCATCATGCCGAGGCCGCGCGACCAGCGGCATGGCGGCTGGGGGCGGTCACTCGGATAGGTATCCGTTTCCGTGACCGGCCGCGTGGCCATGACCCAGCTCGTTTCACCGGCGCCGGCACGGCACCGGCGCGACGCGCGTGCACCTGACCAGCGGAGGACCCGATCACGTGAGTGCGATCAGTGCAGGCCAGGCCGTCGTCCTGGGAATCGTGGAAGGACTGACGGAATTCCTGCCCGTATCCTCCACCGGTCACCTGAAGATCACCGAAGGGCTGATGAACATTCCCGTCGACGATGCCTCGGTCGTCGGCTTCACCGCGGTCATCCAGGCGGGCGCGATCGCCGCGGTACTGGTGTATTTCTTCAGCGATATCCGACGTTTCGCCGTCGCGTGGGGGCGTGGTCTGGCCAGCTCCCCGGCCCGGCGCGACCCGGACTACCAGTTCGCCTGGTGGGTCATCCTCGCGACCATCCCCGTCCTGCTCGTCGGGCTCGCGGCCAAGTCACTCATCAAGGGCCCGCTCGGCTCGTTGTGGGTGGTGGCCGGCTCGCTGCTGGTCGGCAGCGCGTACATGTGGGCGGCCGACCGGCTGGGCCGGCACAAACGCGGTGAAGGGGACATCTCCCTGACCGACGCGATGATCGTCGGCTCGTCGCAGATCCTCGCGCTGCTGTTCCCCGGGTTCTCCCGCTCCGGCGCGACCATCAGCACCGGCCTGTTCCGTGACCTGGACCGGGTCGCGGCCACCCGGCTGTCGTTCTTCCTGTCGATCCCGGCGCTGACGGCGGCCGGGCTGTACGAGCTGAAGGACGCGACGAGCGGCTCGGTGTCGGTGCCCGCCCTCGTGATCGGCACCGCGGTGTCCTTCGCCGTCGCCTACGCGTCCATCGCCTGGCTGCTGAAATTCGTCTCCGGCCACACGTTCGGCGCGTTCGTCGCCTACCGCGTCGCCGTGGGCGTCCTCCTGTTCGGCCTCCTCGCCACCGGTACCCTGAACGCCTAGCGGCCGGCCCGAGGTCCGGCAGGGACCGGGTCCGGGCTGCGGTGCGGACCGCGGCTGGCCGAGTCACCAACGGGGCCGGGATCCACCGGACGCCCAGCTGTCCGCCATCCCGCCGACGGCTGACACTCATGCATCTCCGCCAACTGGCGGGGCGCGACCAGGCCCGCCAGGCCCGCCCATGCCTCGATCGTTCCCGAAAGGACAGCCACGGTGTCCGGCTCACTGGCCCTCAACGTCCTCGACCCGGCGTCACTCGCATCGACGTTCGGCCTGACCGGTCTCATCCTCGTGGTGTTCGCCGAGACCGGGCTGCTCGTCGGCTTCTTCCTGCCGGGCGACTCGCTCCTCTTTCTCGCCGGCGCCTACAGCGCGACGGCCGCCACGGGCGACCGCCCGCACTTCCACATCGGTGCCGTGCTGGTCGGCGTGGCCGTGGCGGCGCTGCTCGGCGCGCAGACGGGCTATCTCATCGGGCGCCGGACGGGCCCCCGACTGTTCAACCGCCCGGACTCCCGGCTGTTCAAACGGGAGAACGTCCAGCGGGCCCAGGAGTTCCTCGAGCGGTACGGCTATGGGAAGTCGATCGTCCTGGCGCGGTTCGTGCCCATCGTCCGCACCTTCATGAACCCGGTGGCCGGCGTCGTCGGCGTCCCGGCCCGCACCTTCCTGCTCTACAACATCGCCGGCGGACTGATCTGGTCGGTCGGGGTGACTCTGCTCGGCTATGGCCTCGGCCGGTCGATCCCGATCGACCGCTACATCATTCCTGTCACCCTGGTCATCATTCTGCTCTCCGCGATCCCGGTCCTGCGGGAGCTGGCCGGCCGGCGCTCGGCCAGTGGCAGGTCCCGCTCGCCCGAGCCCACCGAGAATGTCGACGGCCAGCCGTCCGGTCGCTGAACGCCGAGGGGAGACGGTGATCCGAGTCCTGCTCTCGGCTCCGGTCCCGGTTCCGACGCTGACTCCGATGCGCGTCCATCGGTATCGACGTGGCCTCCTCGCTCACCGCTGGTCCGCCAGCCGCACATCGAAATCACATCCAAGAGGCCCTATCGTGCGGGTATGCGGGTGCTGGTGGTCGAGGACGAGACGCGCACCGCCGCGCTGCTGCGTCGCGGCCTGGCGGAGGAGGGCTTCGCCGTCGACGTCGTCGGGGACGGCACCGACGCGGTGTGGCAGGCCAGCGAGGTCGCCTACGACGCGATCGTTCTCGACCTGATGCTGCCGGGCCTGGACGGGTTCGAGGTGTGCCAGCGGCTGCGGGCCGCCGGCCGCTGGGCGCCGGTCCTGATGCTGTCGGCCCGCGGGGACGTCACCGACCGGGTTCGCGGGCTCGACGTCGGCGCCGACGACTACCTGCCGAAGCCGTTCAGCTTCGACGAGCTGTCGGCCCGGATACGGGCGCTGATCCGCCGCGGCGCGCACGAACGGCCCGTCGTGCTGGAGGTCGGCGGGCTGCGGCTGGACCCGGCCGGTCGGGTCGCGAGCCGCGACGGCGTCGAGCTCGATCTGTCCCCGAAGGAGTTCGCGCTCCTGGAGTACCTGATGCGCCACGCGGGGAAGGTCCTGAGCCGTACGGTCATTCTCGAGCACGTCTGGGACTTCGCCTACGACGGCACCTCGAACGTGGTCGACCAGTACGTCGGCTACCTCCGCCGCAAGATCGACAGACCTTTCGCGGTGACGCACCTGGAAACCGTCCGCGGCGCCGGCTACCGCCTACGGACGACCGCCCAGCCGGACTGACCGCCTGCGCCATACCACTGGATGAGCAAGCAGAACCGTCAGCCGCTCAGCCGCTCAGCCGCTCAGCCGGATCGTCCTGACCGCCCGACAATCAACCCATCAGGCCTGCCCGTCGTCCCCGATCTCTTGGAAGGAGCCCTGCTGGCCGGGCGCGCTGTGGGAGCATGGCGCTCGGGAACGGACATCGGCGCCGAATTCGGACGGGGCGGGGGTGGGGTGCGCAGGATCCGGCGGCTGGTCATGACCGTGCTGCGGCGCAGGATGCGCTACAGCATCACGATTGCGGGACTGACGGCGGCCGGCGTCGCGATCCTGCTGTGGGCGAAGGCCACCGGCGACCCGTTCTCGTCGGACCTGCTCATGAACCTCGGCGCGACCGCCGTCGGTGCGGTCGTCACCGCACTGGTCCTCCAGCCGCTGATCGAGCGGGCCCAGACGCCCGAGGTCGTCGTGCATCTGACGTTCCCGCACGGTCGTTTCCTCAACGCAATGTCCGACACGGCCAGCCGCATCAAGATCATGGGTGCCTGGCCCTACGGCATGGAGCCCGACCACCGGCGCGAGTTCCTGCAGGTGCTGCGCCGGGCCGTCGACTCCCGGGTGCCGGCGCAGATCCTCGTACTGGACCCGTCCAGCGACGCGGCCCGGCAACGGACCTCCGACATGGGCGGCCGTCACGACGCACGCGCCGTCATCCTCGACGTCCTCCTGGAGTTCCATCGCTGGTCGGACACCCTGTCGGCGAGCGCCACCCGCGCCTTCGAGCTGAAGGTCTTCTCCGCCCTCCCGCCGGCGCGGCTCTATCTGGCCGGGAACAGGGCGATCTGCTCCTTCTTCGGCGACTCCGACAACCGGGACGGCAGCAACGTCCGCCACTACGAGACCAGCGTGCTCGGCGGCCTCGGCTTCTACGTCAACGACGCGTTCGACCAGCTCTGGGACAGCCCGGAGACGATCACCCTCGACGAGCACTGGCGCCTCGACCTGGCCGTAGCCTGGCCGCCTGGCTCCCCGGCCGACTTCGAGGCCGACCGGCTGTCCGCCTACGTCGCCGACGGCGGCGCGCTGTTCCTCAGCGACCAGCAGCTGCTGCACGACCTGGCGCAGATCGGCGCGGGCAACACCGGCGGCCGCGCCGAGGTCCCGGTCCGGCTGCCCCGCCGGATCGTCGGCTTCGACTGGGACGGCCACGGGCCGCTGCGCCTCGCGGCGTTCGACCGCGGCCGGGACCCGCGCGCCGCCGCCGTCACGGCCGCGATGAACGCCAAGTACGGCGCCGAGGGCCCAGTCCGCCGCTCCCTCCTGGAGATCCGGCCCGCCGCCGGCACCTGATGCGCAGACCCCTGCTCGGCCCGTCCGGAGTCAGAGCCGGCCATCGGGCGACGGGCGACGGGCGACGGGCGACGGGTGACGGGTGACGGGCGGAGGGCGAAAACGGCGACGTCGCCGTCCCGCGGACGGGTGCGGTAGGCGCGGTCAGCCCGCGTCATCTCCGGCGGCGGGGAAAGACGCGCGGATGTCGTCGTGAAGCCGCCGGTGGGCGGCGCGCAGCCGGTCCGCGTCTACCTTCACGACGGCGCGGTCGTAGGTCAGCAGGCCGTTGCACTCGTCCTCGACGTCCGTCGTCTGGGTGTAGATGGCCATGCTGAGGCCCTGGTCGCGGGCGAGCGAGCGCAGCTCGTCGACCATGCCCAGGTAGCGAGTGGTCAGCTGGTCCGGCGAGGAGGCCCATTCGTAGCTGAACCCGCCCGCCGCGCGCCAGGTGTGGCCGGCCACCGCCAGTCCGATGCCGCCGAACTCGCCCAGCGCGCGGCAACGGCCGGGCGAGGCCGAGACGACGGCCGGGCCCGGATAGGCGTGCAGGTCGGCGACCTGGCCGGCCTGCGCGTCGATCCAGTGGTTTCCCGGGTCGGCACTGCCGCTGTTCTCGCTGACGAGGCGGGTGGGGTCCAGGGCCCGTACCTCGCGGGCGATGCGCCCGACGTCGTACTGCCCCCAGCCCTCGTTGAACGGCACCCAGCCGACGACCGACGGGAAGACACGGCACTGTTCGACGAGCGCCGCGAGCTCCGCCTCGAACTGCCGGCGGGCGGCCTCGTCCGGCACCCGGTCGTGCGGCGGGGAGGGCATGTCCTGCCAGACGAGCATGCCGAGCCGGTCCGCCCAGTGGTACCAGCGGGCCGGCTCGACCTTGGCATGCTTACGGATGCAGGTGAAGCCAAGATCCTTCGTCACCTCGATGTCGTGCCGCAGCGCCTCGTCCGTCGGTGCCGTGTACACGCCGTCGGGCCAGTAGCCCTGGTCGAGCAGGCCGAGGTGGAAGACGAACCGGCCGTTGAGCAGCGGCCGCGGCTCGCCGGCCACCTCCGTCACCTCGATCGAGCGCATCCCGACGTAGCCGTCCACCCGGTCGAATCCGCCCGCCCGGTCGAATCCGCCTGCCCGGCCGGGCCGACCGTCGGCGAGCGTGACGGTCACGCCGTACAGGAAGGGGTCCTCGGGCGACCAGGCCCGGACGTCCGGAATCTCGACCGCGAACGGCCGGCCGCTCACCCCCGTCCCGGCTGCCACGATCAGGGCGCCGGCGGCGAGCCCGGCCCGCACCTCCACCCGAACCGGCACCGCGGGGTCGAGGCCGAGATCGCCGGGGCCTGGTCCGACGCCGGCGGTACCCGACTGGCTCGTGCCCAGACCCGCCTCGGGGTCCGGCCGCGCGTCTTCCGGGATGGCGTTCACCAGGACATGGACGGCGCCGGCCGCAAGGTCCGGGGTGAGCGTGAGCCGGGAGACATAGCAGGACGGTGTTCGCTCCAGCCAGACCGGCTGCCAGATCCCGGAGACCGAGGTGTAGAAGATCCCGCCAGGGTTGCGACGCTGCTTGCCCAGTGGCTGTCCGCCGCCGTCGGTCGGGTCGAAGACGTGGACGAGCACCTCCTCCTCGCGCCAGGTCAGGTAGGGCGTGATGTCGAAGCCGAAGGCGTCGTAGCCGCCCCGGTGCGTGCCGACCGCGACGCCGTTGACCCATACCCGGCATTCCCAGTCGACGGCGCCGAACTGAAGGTGGACCCGGCTGTCGGTCCAGTCGGGCGGCACCCGGAAGGTGCGGCGGTACCACATCCGCTCGTACGGGACCCCGACGCCGGACAACGCGGACTCGGCCGGGAACGGGACCAGGATGTGGCCCGGCAGCCGCTGGCCGACGGGCAGCTGGCCGTGGTCGGCGAAGTCGCCTGGCGTCGCCGGTCCGTGCCCTCCCCAGAACTCCCAGCGGCCGTTCATCGACAGCCACGACGACCGCACGAGCTGCGGACGCGGATGCTCCGCCAGCGGCAGCCCCGTCGCGGCCGCCTGCGACCATGCGGTCGTCAGCCTTCTTCTGGACACTCCTGGATGCTAGATCGCCACCGCCGGCCGTCGCGGCCGAACGGCACGGGCCGGGCCGGGCCGGGCCGGCGATGGGTCAGCACGGGAGAACCCCGCGCACGACCATCGCGCGGGGCGTTCGCGGTCGCTGCCCCGGCCGCTCCCGGCCGCTCCCGGCCGCGCGGGGCCGGGTGGATGATGCGGGCATGGCGACGATCCACCACACCACGTTGGTTCCGTCCAAGCTAGATCTGCTGACGGCCTGGCTTCCCGCTCAGCCGTGGTATCTCGACGCCGGCCACACTCCCAGCCTCAGGAAGGCCGGCGGGTTCCGGCTCGACGACCCCGAGGGCGAGGTCGGGATCGAATTCATGATCGTCACGGATGTGACCAGTGGCGACCCGGTGACCTACCACGTGCCGCTGACCTACCGCGCGCAGCCACAACCCGGCATGCAGGACGGGCTGGTCGGGACCGCCGAGCACGGGGTGCTCGGCACCAGGTACGTGTACGACGGCGTCTACGACTGGGTCCTGGTCACCCAGCTCGTCGCGCTGATGCAGGGCCAGGCCGAGCCGCAGGCACAGAGCCTCAGCGACACGCCGGACCCGGCCGTGCAGGCCCGGCCGGTCGTGGCCGGCTACGACCTCGTCGTCACCGGCTGTGCCCTCGGCAGCAACGGGCCCGACGGCACGCGGCTGCGGCTCGTGGCGGCCATCGCCGACGAGCAGTCGGACCTCGTGCTCCGGATCATTCGTGCTCTACCGGCTGGTACCGCCGCCACCGATGAGCGCGCCGGGCAGGTCCGAACCCCCTGGCATCTGGAGGACGGGACCGAGACCAGCGGCGTCATCGCCACCGCCGCTCGAACGGACGGGTAGGCCCTGGGGCTTGCGCGCCACGCGCCGACAATGCGTCCGTGCCGGCCGCGCCCGGCCGCGGTCACCGTGGCGGCGGTCGGAATGGCGGTCGGACTGAAAGAGGCGATGCGCCAGGAGCAGATACCCCACCGGGCAGCCGGGCAGCCGGGCAGCCGGGCAGCCGGGCAGCCGGGTCGACGGGTCGACGGGTCGGTGAAGTGTCGGCCAAAGTGTCGGAAAATGTGTCTGATATGGCGAGAAGGTGGCTGAGGCGTGAAATGCCGCCGGCCGGTCGCTGCTCCCTAGACTGGGTGGGTGCCGATCGTGCTGACCGTCCTCGACAGCGTGCGCTGGCGCGGCCGGCCGGTGGCCGGTGAGCGGCCGCAGGCGCTGCTGGCCGCGCTGGTCGTCGGCGGCGGTCAGGCGGTGTCGAGCGAACGGCTCGCCGAGGTGGTCTGGGGGGACAACGGCCCGGGAAACGCCGGCAAGGCGCTGCAGGTCCTGATCTCGCGGACGCGTACCCAGTGCGGCGCGGATGCGGTCGTTCGAGACGGGCACGGCTACCGGCTAGGCGTCCCGGCCGACCAGGTGGACGCGCTGCTGCTGCGTGACCTGACGCTGCGGGCGCGGCACCTCCTCGCGGCCGACGAGCTCGCCGCGGCCCGGGCGGTCGCGGCGCAGGCCATGGCGCTGGTGGAGCCGCTGGCGGCGCCAGGAGACGAGGACGATCACCCGCTCGCCGAGCTCCGCCGCGGCGCGGCGGCCTGCCGGGCGGAGCTGGCCGGGCTGCTCGGCCGTGCGCTCTGCCTGACCGGTGAGCACGTGGACGCGCTGCCGTGGCTGACGGAGGCGTTCGGCCGGGATCCGTCGGACGAGGCGGTGCTGGCCTGCCTGTTGCGCAGCGAGGCGGCGGTGCGGGGAGCCGGCGCGGCGCTCGAGCGGTACGAGCGGTACCGGGCCGAGCTGCGCGACCGGCTGGGGACCAGCCCCGGCGCGGCGCTCGAGCGGGTACACCAGGAGCTGCTGCACCTCGACCGGCCGGTGCGCGCCGGCCTGCACTACGACACGAGCCCGCTGGTCGGGCGTTCGGACGACCTCGCGGCGCTGCGGACGCTCGTCGGCTCCGCCCGCGTGGTCTCGATCGTCGGCCCCGGCGGCCTGGGCAAGACCCGGCTCGCCCACCTGCTCGGGCGGTCCGCCGAGCAGCCGGTGGTGCACTTCGTCGGGCTGGTGGGCGTCACCTCGGCCGACGACGTGATCGGCGAGGTCGGCTCGGCGCTCGGCGTCCGGGACTCGGTGCACGGCCGCCGGACGCTGACACCCCAGCAACTCGCCGACGTGCGCGGACGGATCGCCCAGCAGCTCGGGTCGGCGCCGAGCCTGCTGATCCTCGACAACTGCGAGCACGTCGTCGACGCGGTGGCGGACCTCGTCGCCTTCCTCGTCGCCACCACCAGCGACCTGCGCGTCGTCACGACCTCGCGCGCCCCGCTGGCGATCAGCGCGGAGCGGGTCTACCCGCTCGGCGCGCTCGGCGACGCGGAGTCCGTCGAGCTGTTCCGGCAGCGCGCCGTCGCCGCCCGGCCCGACGTCCAGCTTCCCGGCGCCGCGGTGCACGACATCGTCACCCGTCTCGACGGCCTCCCGCTGGCCATCGAGCTCGCTGCCGCGAAGGCCCGGGTGATGTCCGTCGAGGAGATCCGCCGGCGGCTGGAGGACCGGTTCGCGCTGCTGCGCGGTGGGGTCAGGAACGCGCCGGACCGGCATCGCACCCTGCTGGCCGTCATCGACTGGTCCTGGAACCTGCTGGCGGCCCGCGAGCGCCGCGCGCTGCGCTGGCTGTCGGTCTTCGCCGACGGCGTCACCCTCGCCGCAGCCGAGGAGGTCCTGGGTGCGGGCGACGGCGAGGACGCGCTGGGCGCGGTGCAGGCGCTGGTCGACCAGTCCCTGCTGACCGTCGCCGAGACCGCCGCCGGCGTGCGGTACCGGATGCTGGAGACGGTGCGCGAGTTCGGCCGGATGCGCCTGGCCGAGGCCGGCGAGCTGGAACAGGCGCGGGCGGCCCGGCGTACCTGGGCGGTCCGCTACGCGAAGGCGGCCGCCCGGCGGATGTTCGGCCCCGACCAGTTCGGGGGCATCGACGAGCTGAGCGCCGAGGAGACCAACCTGGCGGAGGTGCTGCGCCAGGCGCTGGCCCGTGCCGATCCGGAGGCCGCCGTCGAGCTGCTGTGCGGCCTGGGCGGGCTGTGGTCCGTCCGGGGCGAGCACACCAGGGTGGCCGCGCTGGTGGGCTCGGTCGCCGACACGGTCGCCGGCTGGCGGCCGCCGGCCCAGCTCGCCGACTCCACCCGGGCGGCCATGGTGATCGTGATCCAGAACGGGCTGATCAGGGCGGCCGACGGAAGCCTCGACCCGATCTATGACCTGCTCGGCTGGCTGGGCACGGACGACGACGGCGACGCACGGATCAACGCCATGGCCACGGTGCTGCTCGCGCATCGCCCCGGCAACGGCGAGGGCCTCGCCGCCCGGCTCGACGAGCTGGCCCGCTCCCCGGACCGGTCCGTGGCGATCGCCGCCCTGCAGTGGCGCAGCCACCTGCTGGAGAACGCCGGCGACCCCGCGGCCGCGGTCGAGTCGGCCGAGCGCGCGCTGGGCCTGATGCGCGAAGCGTTCGACGAGCCCTGGCTGGCGGCGATGCTGCACGCCCACCTCGCCGGCCTGCACATGCAGCTGGGGCAGCCGGCGGTGGCCGTGCCGCATGCCCAGGCGGCGATGCCGGTGCTCGAGCGGCTCGGCGCGCTCGACGACCTGATCCAGATCCATTCGGTCCTGGCGGTGGCCGCGGTGGCCACAGGGCGCCTCGACGAGGCCGTGGAGCACCACGACCGGGCCAGCCGGCTGAAGGAGGCCGACACCGTCCTCGGGGGCCTGTTCGCCGCCGGGACCGTCGCGGCGGAGATCGCACTGGCGAAGGGGGACACGGCCACCGGGCTCGCGTTCTACCGGGAGTCGGCCGCGCGGCTGTACACCTTCGCCTTCCCGGGCCAGGTGCTCAACGGCACGGAGCCCTGGCTGCTGTTCGCCGACGCGAGCACGCTCACCGGGCTCGCCTACTACGCGGCGCGCGGCGACGAGGCCGAGGGCTCGGCGCTGTTCCGCTCGTGCCGCGCCAGGGTGTCGCGAGCGCTGGCCGACAAGGACCCGTATCTCGACTATCCAGTGTGCGGGATGGCGCTGTTCGCGCTCGGCGTCTGGGGGCTGCTGCGCGCCGCGGTCCCGGCGGCCGAGGCGGTGCGGCTGCTGGTCCTCGCGGAGCGGTTCGCCTACAGCCGGGTGATCCCGACGATGGCCTGGGAGCGGATCGAGCCCTGCGCCGAGGAGCAGGCGCCGGGCCGGGTCGTGCAGCTGCGTGCCGAGTACGGCGGCCTGCGCGGGCCCGATCTGGTCGACGAGGCGAGGCATCTCGTCGACCAGATCGGCTGAGCCCATGCGGCGCCCGTCCTACAAGTGCCGCTTGTAGAGCTTCACGGACAGCGGCGCGAACACCGCGATCACGATCATGCAGGCGACGAGCGTCCAGCCTACCTGCACGGACACGTGCCCGTGGTTGGCCAGGTCCCGGTCGGCGGAGACCAGGTGGGAGACCGGGTTGACCTTGACGAACGACGCCAGCCAGCCCGGCAGGGTGTCGACGGGCACGAACGCGTTCGACAGGAACGTCAACGGAAACATGATCATCATGGAGATGCCCTGGACGCTCTGGGCGCTGCGCGCGACGGTGCCGAGGCAGGTGAACACCCACGCCAGCGACCAGCCGGTGAAGACCGCCAGCAGGATCGCGCCGATGACGCCGAGCACGCCGCCCCCGGGCCGGTAGCCGAGCGCGAGGCCCATCCCGAAGGTGATCGTCGCGGCGATCGTGTAGCGCAGCAGGTCGGCGACCATCGGCCCCGCCAGCGGCGCGATCCGGGCCATCGGCAGGGACCGGAACCGGTCGAAGACGCCCTTGTCGATGTCCTCGCGCAGCTGGGTGCCGGTGGCCATGCTGGTCGTCAGCACGGTCTGCGCGAGGATGCCGGGAATCATCAGCGGCAGGTAGCTCTTGACGTCGCCGGAGATCGCCCCGCCGAAGATGTAGGCGAACATCGCCGTGAACAGGATCGGCTGCAGGGTCACGTCGAAGAACTGCTCCGGGTTGCGGCGCATCTTCTTGGTGGCCCGCCAGGCCATGACCATGACCTGGCGGACGGTGTCCGCCAGGCTGGCGCGGGGCTGGCTGCGGGCGACGGCGGCCCGGGCGTCGATCGTGATCGTGGTCATCGAGCCACCTCCTGCGGCTTCTTGTCGTGGGACTGCTCGGGTACATCGGTGTCCGCGTGCTCGTTCGCCTGCTCGTTCCCGCCCTCGCCGGTGTCGCGGCCGGTGAGCGCCAGGAACACCTCGTCGAGCGTCGGCTTGTCTACGCCCACCGAGGCGACGTGGACGCCTGCCTGGCGCAGCGCGATCAGCACGTCGGCCACCCGGTCGGCCGTCTCGAGCGGCACATTGAGCTGCCCGGACTCGGGGGTGAGTACCGGCTCCTCGCCGAGCTGACGGCGCACCACGTCCCTGGCCAGGAAACCGTCCGCTCCCGCGGCCAGTCGCAGCGAGAGGGTCAGGTTGCCGACCGAGGCCTTCAGCTCGTCCGGGGTGCCCTCGGCGACCTTGCGGCCGCGGTCGATCACCGCGATCCGGCCCGCGAGCTGGTCGGCCTCGTCGAGGTACTGCGTGGTCAGCAGGACCGTGCAGCCGCTGGCCACCAGCCCGCGGATGGTGTCCCACATCTGCCCGCGGGTGCGCGGGTCGAGGCCGGTGGTCGGCTCGTCTAGGAAGATCAGCGGCGGGCGGGTGATGAGGCTCGCCGCCAGGTCGAGCCGGCGGCGCATGCCGCCGGAGAACTGCGAGATCCGCTTGTTCGCGGCGTCCGTGAGGCCGAACTGCTCGAGCAGCTCGGCGGCGGTGTCCCGCGACCTGCGTGAGCTCAGGCCCTGCAGCCGCCCGAACATCCACAGGTTCTCGGTGGCGGTGAGGTTCTCGTCGACGGAGGCGTACTGGCCGGTGACGCCGATGAGCTGGCGCACCCGGTGCGGCTCGCGGCGGACCTCGACGCCGAAGACCGACGCCTCGCCGTCGTCGATCTTCAACAGGGTCGCCAGCATCTTGAGCATCGTGGTCTTGCCGGCGCCGTTCGGGCCGAGCACGCCGAAGATCTCGCCCTCGCCGATGTCGAGGTCGATCCCGTCGACGGCTCGTACGTCCCCGAACGCCTTGACCAGGCCACGCGCGTGGACCGCGGCTGTCATCGAGTTGCTCCTTCCGGACCGCTTCGCTGTGACCGGTCCATGGACGACTCTGCGAGCCGCCGGTTTCACGGATACCTCAGGACGGTTTCACGGGCACTGACCGGCCGGGGCCCGGTGACTCATCGCTCGGCCCTGCCTCCGCCTGCCGGACACACTCACCGTCCATGCGCCGGCAGCGTGTGCGTCGCCAACCTGCAGAAATTCGGGATCACGGCGATCAGCCCGGCGGGCGAGGTGCTCGGCGAGTTCGTGACACCGGAGTACGACTCGTATGTCACCAACATCTGCTTCGGCGGCCCGTCCGGCGACACTGCTTTCGTCTGCTCGTCCGGGCGAGGGATTCTCTACTTGCTCCAGTGGCCCTGGCCCGGCCTGCGGCTGAACTACGCGCGCTGAGTGGGCGATGCGCGCCTAGCGATGCGCGCTGAGTGGGCGATGCACGCTGGGCGATGCACGCTGGGCGATGCGTGCTGAGCGATGCACGCTGAGCGATGCGTGCCGACGCTGGGAGCTGAGCGTCGGACGGTCACCGCAGGACGCTCTCGGGCAGGTTGGTCGCTGGTTTGCCGAGTAGGTAGCCCTGGCCGTAGAAGATGCCGGCGTCGACCACGGCGTCGCGTTCCGCGGTGGTCTCGAGTCCCTCGGCTACGACCATCCCGTCGATCTCGCGGGCCAGCTGGACGAGGCCGGCCGCGAGTGCCCGACGGGCCGGGTCGCGGTTGATGCCATGGGTGAGGACGTGGTCGAGCTTGATGATGTCCGGGCGGAGCTTGACGAGCTGCTCGAGGCCGGAATAGCCCGTTCCGGTGTCGTCGATGGCGATGAGAATGCCGAGATCGTGAATATGGTCGAGGGCCTGCATTGCTTCCGGCTTGGCGAGGCAGTTCTCCTGCTCGGTGATCTCGATGATGAGGCGTTCATGGCCGGGTAGATCGCAGATGAGGTCGAGCAGGGCGGCGAGCGTGCTGGGCGAGGCGTTGATCGCCAGTCCCGTACCGTCGGCGAGGGCCGGGAGGGCTCCAATCGCCCGCCTGGCCGCGAGCATTTCGAGCTCGATGCTCAGGCCGACCAGATGGGCGTCCAAGAACCAGTCCTCGGTGTTGTGGCTGTGTCCGCAGCATCGGGTCGGGAAACGGGCCAGCGCCTCCACCGCCGTCGTGACACCCGTGTCGAGGCGGACGATGGGCTGGTACGCGATCCTCGGGCCGCCCGCGTCGATGAGATCGCTGATCGCCGACCACACCTGGCTGCGTGCCTCCCACATGTGCCGGAGGTCGAGCAGGGAGTCGCTCAAGAACGCCGCCGCCAGGCGCAGGAACTGGCCGTGGCGTTCCTGCAGGCTCGGCCGCGGCCGTCTGGCCATGCAGAACAACAGTCCGTACGCGTCGTTCCTGGGATCCAGCAGCGGGGTCACCGTATAGGCGCGGGTGCGTAGCTCGGTGAGCACGGTCGACTTCTCCGCGCGAGGATCCTGGGCGATATCGGCGGACATGGCGGGAAATGAACCGGCCTCGATGTCGTGACAAAGTTCTCGGCAGCGCCGCAAAGTTGTTCCGGGCGCCAGGCCGAATTTCCTTCCGTCGCCGGCGATGACCTGTGTGACGAGGAGGTCGTGGTCCCACATGCCGAGTACTGCGACGTCCATGTCCATGTGCTGGCGCAGTACGTCGAGAAGATCCGTGATCTTCCTATCCGGCGCGATCACTTTCGCACGTGGTCCGAACGTCGTCTTCATAACGTCCCCTAGCGGGCCAAAGGGTGCGCTACGAAGAATCTTCGTCGCGCGCGGCGGCCGTCGTCCCCCAGGGCCCACCGGCCGAGAACCCGCCACCGTCACGTCCCTAGGCCGGTCTGCCCGGGTAGCGGTCGGCCAATCATCGGGCTCCCGCACAGGCCGCCCGTGCATCCGGGGAGCGGCTGCGGCACCGTGGGTCATGACGGACCGCGTCTCCTGCGCTGGCGGAAGCCGCCGCGCCGTGTGCTGGCCGAACGCGCGCCGTGTGCTGGCCGAACGCGCGCCGTGTGCTGGCCGAAGGTGAGGCGGCCGAAGTATGGATACCTCGGCCTGTTCGGCCGGTTCCGCTTCCGCGGATCCGCTACGGCACCGGAACGCGGCCGCCCTGCGTGGCGACCCCGCCGGCCGCTCCCTCGTACGTGGCCCGCCGCCCGCCGCACCTGTCGGGCGCCCGACCGCTCCGGTCCGCGCCGGCCGTCCACGGCGGCCCGCCGACGTCCCAGCGAGGTTCCGCCGAGATCCTGCCGGTGAGCCAGCAGCTGGACACCCGACTTCGATGCCTGTACGGAACACCTGCGTTCAGAGCTGTCAAGGGGGGCACCCTGAAGTCCTTGGGCATGGCTGCCGGTGAATGTTGAGAGATTTTCCGGCCCGTTCTTCGTGTCCTTTGCATGACATTCTCGGCGGTGGCGTCCGGCGTGTTTTCTCAGGCATTGTGTGGGCCGTAGATAACGAGGGTTATCGCCAGCCGCAAGCGACGGCTGGGTCGACGGTCGGAGGTATGCGGTGCACGGCATGGGACGACGGGCGCGCCAGGCGGTGGGCGGTGGCATCGTCGCCGCGGCTCTGGCGGTGGGGACGGCGGCCTGTCAGGAGGGCGGCGCGGCGGCTGACGCGGTGGCGTCGGCGGCGCCGGCGACCGCGTCGGCGCCGGTCACCACCGCGCCGGCTCGGGTCCTGCGCGCCGGCGACTACATCCTCACGGCGGGGGCCGAGACCGTGGGCTTCGAAAGCTCGGGCGGCGTCGAGGACGACTCCAGTGACCCCTCGATGCGCGCCGAGGTCGCCGCCTGCGTGGGTGTCCGTGGCTACAACCCGCCGGCCCCGTCGGACCAGACCAGTGGGGACACCTTCGTCAGCACCGAGGAGTCGGAGTTCCAGGCGTCCAGCCGGGCGAAGATCCTCCCCGCCGCACAGATCAGCCAGGACGCGCAGATCGTCAGCAGCCCGCGGTTCGGTGACTGCTTCCGCGGAGCCCTCGAGAAGGCGGTCGCCGGGGAGGACTCCCAGGGCTTCACCTACGAGATCGTCGCGGTCGAGACGCCGCCCCCGCCGCGCGGCGCGACGGCATTCGTTCGGACCTCCATGGGCATCACCGACGAGAACGGCACCTATGGTTACGTCCTGGACACCGTGTATTTCTACGTCGGCCAGGTCGCCGTCGAACTGCAGGTCACCAACGTCCAGGACGTTCCGCCGCCGACCATCGAACAGGGCCTGATCGACCAGATCGCCCGCAAGCTCACCAACCAGTAGGACCGGTGGCGCCACCGGCGTCGGCAGCGCCGGTGGCGTCGGCAGTGCCGCCAGTGCCGGTGGCGTCGCCCGGGTCGTGGGTGCCGGTGGGGGTGTTGGCGAGGTTCTTGGCGACGTTCGGGCTGAGACCCTCGGGCCAGGAGACGAGTTTCTCCAGGACCCAGTAGATCCCGGAGATGATGATCACTGCCAGGGTCGCGTGCAGGAGCAGCGCCATCCCGATACCGGCGATGACCGCTGTCCGCCAGAAGCGCCGCCACAGGACCGACAGAATCGCCGGCACCGCGACCGCGGCCGCCGCGCCGGCCAGCAGCTCCACCCACCATGAACGGTCGCCCATCCAGGGCAGCACGTTCCAGACGTCGAACAGGTCCAACGTCGCTAGGCCGCCGAGCGCTACCACGGCGACGACCGAGAAGACGATCAGGAACCGCCACCACCCGCGGTGCCGCCGGGAGGCCCACACCGTACCCAGCTCGGCCCCCGTCCAGATCAGCCAGCGCCGGATCCTCGGCGTGCCGAGCTCCCGCATGGCGTCCCGCAGGATCCGGTCGGCCTCCTCGCGGCTGACCTGGGGGCCGAGATGCGTCGGGGCCTCGCCCGGGATGAGCACCAGGCCGTCGTGCAACAGCACCGCGGGCAGATGTGAGCCCAGCCCTGGCACCAGCCAGGCGAAGATCGTGGGAATCGAGGCCAGGTCGGTCAGGAACGTCTCCGGGTCGGCGGGCACGACGAACGGCTCGTCATACTTCGGGTCCCAGTAGCCGAACCGGCGGATGACCTGGAACTCCTTCCCGGCCCGCCGCAGCACCAGCACCATCTCGCCGCCGGTCTCCGCGTCGAAGAACCCCACCCGCCCGGCCACCGGACCTCCCCCTGACGAACCGGATACAGCCTTTCAGGCTCCCTCTCGATCGTTTCACGCCCGGCGGCCGGTATCAGGCCGGATCCGGCAGGTGGGAGCCCCGCGAGCGTGCGGCGGGGACTGCGGCGGGGACGTTGCCAGGTGGCGCGCTACCCGGCGGCGTTCCCGCCGCGTCGGTCGCACCCGTCGCGTCCCAGCGGGTGACCCACGCCGTCAACGTCTCCCGAGCGGCCGGGTGGGCGACGTGGCGGATGATGCTGTGGGCCTGCTGCTGGTGGGTCTCGCCCCACAGGCTGGCGACGCCGTGTTCGCTGACGACATAGCTGTGCTGGAAGCTCGTCGTCGGCTCGGAGAGCGCCGGCACGACGGTCGACGTGCCGGACTTGGCGTGCCAGCTCGGCAGCGCGATGATCGCGTGGCCCGCACCGGCAGGTCACGCTGCGCGTTGATCGCGAACAGCCGGTACGTCTCGACCACCTCGTCGACCACCCGCAGCGCGGCCACCGGCGTCGCGAAGTTCCCCGACGCCACCACGAGCGGCACGGCCCTGGCCGCCCCCTCGGACCGTTTCCCCAGGTGCTGCGCGACGAGCCCACCGAGTTTCGCCACTGGCACGATCCGCATGCCCGCATCCTCCCAGCGGAGCATCGACTCCCGCGCCGAGTGTGCACACTGGCCCACGCGGGGAGACGCGCCCACCGCACAGCCCCACCGCACCGAACCTGGTGGCGTATTTCTGCGACTTGGTCAGCCAGTCGCCGCAGAGACCGAAACTGGGTGGCCAATGGATTGGCTCGATTGTCCGAATTAGCGGAGATCAGTTGGTGCCATAGGGGTCGCGGAGCGGCTGGGCGATGATCGCCGCGCGGACGGTGCGTTCGGCGTGCGCGGCGGGCCCGGCGGCGAGGTAACGCTGGGTGCGGCCGTGGCCGGCCTCCTCGATCAAGCCGGCGGCCTTGAGGCCCTGCAGGTCGCGGATCGCCTGGTCGCGGGTCAGCCCCTCGTCGCGCATGTAGGTCGCCCGGCGCGCGCCCTCCGCGCGGGTCGCGGCGTAGAGGGCGGCGACCGCGCGTTCTGAGACGCCGGTTGACGCGACCTGGTCCGTGAGTGACCGCCAGACCTCGGCCGCGATGTCGAGGCGGCGCTGGACCAGTTGGGCCTGCAGGTGGTGGGCGCGCAGGCAGAAGCGCAGCCAGCTGTGCGCGTCCCGCTCGGGCTGGAAGCTCCCGCCCTGCGCCTCACCGAGCGCGGCGTAGTACATCGCGGTGTTGTGGGGTGACGATCCCAGCCACTCCTCGATGCTGGAGAACTCCGGCGCGAGAATCAGCTGTCGGGCGAGCACCAGCGTGTGCAGACAACGAGCCATCCGGCCGTTGCCGTCACGCCACGGGTGGATGCTGACGAGGTTCAGATGGGCCATCGCGGCCCGGACGAAGGCCGGTGCATCCAGGTCGCCGCTCTGGAGCCACTGGCACAGCTCGTCCATGAGCTCCGCCACCTGCTTTGCGTCCGGCCCGGTGTAGACCGGCGGGTTGTCCGGCGCGCCGGACACCCAGATCGGCCCCAGCCTGTACCGCCCAGGCGACCGGTCAAGGTCGCCGCGAAGCATCATGAAGTGCAGCGTCGACAACAGCATCGGGTGGAACGCGAACACCTCGAACCGGGCGGCTTGGAGCATGTAGGTCAATGCGTCCGCATAGCCGGTGACCGCGGCGCGGGTCTGCGCGTCATGCGCCGTCGGCATCTCCTCGCCCGCGGCGACCGCCTCCGCGTCCGTCACGTCGACGGTGTAGCCCTCGATCGTGTTCGAACCCCTGATCGCCCCCGCGATCAGGCTGCGCCGCAGCTGGCCCAGCCATCGGCGCGGCTCGGCGACCTGATGGCGCAGCTCGCCGCGGAACTGCTCGAGCTCGGCCAGCACCCGCTCGTCGATTCGGGTGAGCGTCGGCGTCCGAAACAGCATGCGACGATGCTACGCGCTTCGTAGCATCGAAGCGCGATGGCGGGCGACCCGGCTGGTGTCGGCAGGCTACGCCGACCTGCGGCCGTGGAAGGTGCGGCGCAGGTCGCCGACCCACGCGTCGGGGTTCTCCCAGGGGATGAAGTGGCCGCCGCGGTCGTGGGCGGTGACGTTGACGTGGTTGAACCAGTCGGCCTGCGGGCCGGTCTTGAACGCACGGACGCGCTCGTCGCCGGTGTCGATGCCGGGCGGGTTCTCGTAGGCGACGAAGGTGAGGCCGACCGGGGCCCGCACGACCGGGGTGCGGTCGTGAGACGGGGTCCAGGGGTAGCGGTTGGCGTTGGCGTAGTAGCGCATCGACGTGGCGATGGAGTTGTTCGCCCAGTAGATCGTGGCGTGGGTGAGCAGGTCGTCCTTGGTGAAGACGGACTCGAGGTCGCCGCCGTTGTCGCTCCAGGCGTTCCAGCGTTCCAGCAGCCAGGCGAGCAGCCCGGCGGGCGAGTCGCTCAGGCCGTGGGCGAGGGTGGCGCCGTCGAGCATGTGCCCGGCGAGGTGGGACGCGGAGCGGTGGTCCATCTGGATGATCCGGGCACGGACGTCGGCGGGCTGGTCGTCGGTGAGGGGCCGGTTTCGGGCGAGGTCCCAGGCCCGGGGCCCGGTGAAGAAGTCGAGTGGCAGCCCGGAGCCGATCTTCGATGTAAACGTGGTCAGCCCGCGCGCCCGCCACGACAGCCGCGCCCGTTCACACGTCGCGGTCGAAGATCGCCAGGACTGTACCCGGAGCCGAACTGTGAGCCGCTACAGGTTCGGATCCGGGTACAGTCCCGCTGATCAGTCCCGCGAGGTGGTGATGCTCCGGGCGGTCATCACCCGCGGCGGCACTAGGCCGTGCCGCCGACGGGGTCCGTCGGGCCGTCGCCGCTGTAGCCGATGATCTCGGCGCTTTCCCCGGCGGGATTGCGGGCCGTGACAGTGACCTTGAGGAACGGGTCGCGGCCGGAGGCGTTGTTCCGCAGGAAGCTGGTGCCCGTCACCGGGTAGGTGCTTACGGAGACCGTGTTGTTCGCGTAGATGTAGACCCGGACGACGTAGTCGATCTTCACGTCCGGGCCGCCTGTCTCGGCCGGAGCGGACCAGCTGATCAGGATCTGCCCGGTGGGGTCGCTCGCCGTCGGCGGCAGCTTCTTCAGAGTGATGCCGCGCGGCACCGAGGGCGCGACGCAGCCGACGAGCGTGCCGGTGGCCGCGGCCGACGTGCCCCCCGCGTTGACGGCACGCGCGCTGACGGTCGTCTTCGCGCAGCCAGCTACGGGAATGGTGACCGTGCCCGGAGCCGACAGCGACTTGCTGCCGCCCGGGTCGGCGGCGACGACGTAGCTTGTCGCGGCCCCGCCCTCGGCCGGCGCGGTGACCGTCACCTCGACGCCGCCGGACACCGCGCGAGTCTTCAGTCCCGGCACGCCGGGCACCGGTGGCGCCGGGGTGTTCCCGTCGCCCTGGGGGGCGACGCCCGTGCCGGAGCCGGCGGGTACGCCATCGGCGGGCTGTCCGGTGGTGACCGGGCCTGCCGGCTGGCTCGCGCCGCCGGCCGGTGCCGTGCCGCCGCCGGTCCCGCCCACGCCGGCTGTCGTCCGCGTGTCGGCTGGGCGCTGCCCGGGCTGCGCGGAGGCTGGCGCGCCCGAGAGGGTGACCACCGGCACCCCGGCCGGATCGACTCCTGCCTTCTGTGCTGCGCCAGGCGACGTTTCCACCGCCGCGCCGCCGTCGGCGGCCTCGCCTCCGCTGGACGTCAGATAGGCGCTCTCACCGTTGTCGCGCAGGGCGAGCGGGACGGTGACGCCGGCGAGCGCCACCAGCACGACGAGCGCGACGAGTGCTGGTACCGGCACCGGCATCCGTCGGCGCCTCGGCCGGTCGGAGCCGGCGAGCACGACGTCACGGTGCGGGCCACCCGGGCCGGCGACCGACGGGGAAGGGGATGCCGGAGCGAGAACCGTCTTGCCGTCCGGATGATCGGTGACCAGCTCCAGCCCGGACAGGTCGCCCGCGGCCTCCTCGCTCGGCATCGCCTTGCTCGGCGCCAGCTTGCTCGGCGTCGGCGCCTCGGCGCCGGGACGGGCCCCGCCCACCAGGACGGGCTCCCGGACGGGGCTCACCGCCTTGGTGGCGACGCGGCGCGTCTGGGCGGAGCTCGGGTCCGTGGACGCGGACGAGGCGACCACGAGGGTCGCGGCATCGGTGACGACGCTGGTCACGGCATCGGTGACGAGGTCGTCAGAGGCGGCGTCCACGATCGCCGTGACCGCCGTACCGTCGGACTGCATCTCGCTCATGGTGCTCCCCGTGCGACCAGGCCGCTGGCTCTCGCGCGGAGCGGCCCGCGTGCGCCGCGTCCACCGGCGCTGGCAGACGTATTAGTGCGAACGAAGAATGTGACGTCCGGCGGGTGTCGGGCAGCGGGGCCGTGGTTCCCGTCGAGGTCGTGTTCGTCGTACCGCGCCCTGTGTACTCCCTTTGTAGCAGTACTCCCTGTGTAGCACGGAACGACGCGAAACGGGCGCCGCTCGAATCGATCTCTATTTCGCCAGCAACACCGAAACAACGTTCCGAGAAGTCTCCCGCTATCGATGGCCGCCCGGTTGTCGGGTGGAGAACGGCCGCTGGGCGACCATGAGGTGATCAAGAGGCTGGCTGGTCGCGACCGCTGGGTAGGATGGTCGGCCGCGGGGTCTTCCGCGACGCCGCGGGCGGCCGGCCGGCAAGCCCTGGTCAACTCAACGGCGGGGGCAACCCTCGACGAACGGCGGATATGAAGACCTACGCGGACATCGCGGCGCTTACCGTACCAGGCCGGCGGCGGCTGCTGGCCCGGCTGCGGGCGGTCGAGCCGGCCGTCGCGGACGTGGCCGCGGAGTACGTCCACTTCGTGGACCTCGCGCCCGAGGGCGCGGGCGGGCTGACGGCGCAGGACGAGGCGCGGCTGCCGGGGCTGCTGACCTACGGGGAGCCGTTCGACGGCGACCGGGCCGGTGCCGCGCGGACGCTGGTCGTGCTGCCGCGGCTCGGGACGATCTCGCCGTGGTCGTCGAAGGCGTCCGACATCGCCGCCGCGGCGGGCCTCGACACGGTCCGCCGGATCGAGCGGGGGACCGTCTACTACCTCTACGGCACCGGCCCGTTCGACGCGGCCGCCCTCGCGCCGCTGCTACACGACCGGATGACCGAGATCGTCGCCGGCTCCGTCGAGGCCGCGGGTGCGCTGTTCGCCGCCGGGCAGCCCCGGCCGCATGCTGAGGTCGACCTGCTCGGCGGCGGTCCAGGCGCGCTCGAGGAGGCGAACCGGTCGCTCGGCCTCGCGCTCGCCCCGGCGGACGTGGCCTACCTCGCCGAGCAGTACGGCGGGCTCGGCCGTAACCCGACCGACGTCGAGCTGATGATGTTCGCCCAGGTCAACAGCGAGCACTGCCGGCACAAGGTCTTCAACGCCAGCTGGGTGATCGACGGCGAGCCGCGCGAGCGCAGCCTCTTCGGAATGATCAAGAACACGCACGAGAAGTCCGGCGAGAACGTGCTGTCGGCGTACTCCGACAACGCCGCCGTGCTGCGCGGCCCGGTCGCCTCCTGGTTCTTCCCCGACCCCGCGACCCACGAGTACCGGCGGCACGAGGAGCCCGCCCATGTCCTCGTGAAGGTCGAGACCCACAACCACCCCACCGCGATCGCGCCCGGCCCCGGCTCCGCCACCGGCGTCGGCGGCGAGATCCGCGACGAGGGCGCCACCGGCCGCGGCGCCACCCCGAAGATGGGCCTGGCCGGCTACACGGTCTCGAACCTGCGGATCCCCGGCGACGACCAGTCGCCCTGGGAGAGCCCGGAGCGCCGCCCCGGCCGCATCTCTTCCCCGCTGGAGATCATGACCGAGGCTCCGCTCGGGGCCGCGGGCTACAACAACGAGTTCGGCCGGCCGAACCTCGTCGGCTACTTCCGGGCCTACGAGACCGACGGCGGCCCGGGCGGCGGCCGCTGGGGCTACCACAAGCCGATCATGATTGCGGGCGGCGTCGGCAATGTCCGCGAGGCGCTGGTGTACAAGGACCAGCTCGAGCCTGGCGACCTGGTGGTCGTCCTCGGCGGCCCGGCGATGCTCATCGGCCTCGGCGGCGGCGCCGCGTCCAGCATGCAGACCGGCGCCGGCGACGAGGACCTCGACTTCGCCTCCGTACAGCGTGGCAACGCCGAGATGCAGCGCCGGGCCCAGGAGGTCATCAACGCCTGCTGGGCACTCGGCGAGGCGAACCCGATCGTCTCCATCCACGACGTCGGCGCCGGCGGCTGGTCGAACGCGCTGCCCGAGCTGGTGCACGACGCGGGCCGCGGCGCCGTCTTCGAGCTGCGCGACCTGCCGAACGCCGACACGGGCATGTCGAGCCTGGAGATCTGGTGCAACGAGGCGCAGGAGCGCTACGTCCTCGGTATCGCCGCCGCGAGCCTGCCCGCCTTCCGCGCGCTGTGCGAGCGTGAGCGCTGCCTGTTCGCCGTTGCCGGCACGGTGACCGCCGAGCAGCGGCTCGTCGTGCGCGACCGGCTGTTCGACGCCGCACCCGTCGACGTCCCGATGTCGCTGCTGTTCGGCGAGGCTTCCCGGCAGACGCGCACCGCCCAGAGCCTCCTCGTCGCCGCCACCCCCTTCGACGAGACCGGCATCGTGCTCGACGACGCCGTCGACCGGGTCCTGCGCGTCCCCGCCGTCGGGAGCAAGAAGTTCCTCATCACGATCGGCGACCGGACCGTCGGCGGCCACACCGTGCGCGACCAGCTGGTCGGCCCGTGGCAGGTACCGGTCAGCGACGTCGCCGTCACCGCGTCCGCCTACGGCAGCCGCACCGGCGAGGCCCTCGCGATGGGCGAGCGCACGCCGCTGGCGACGGTCAGCGCGCCGGCGGCGGCGCGGATGGCGGTCGGCGAGGCCGTCACGAACCTGGCCGCCGCCGCCGTCGCAGACCTGTCCGCGGTGGCGCTGTCGGCCAACTGGATGGCGGCCGTGGCGGTCGACGACCAGCAGGCGGCGCTGTTCGACGCGGTCCAGGCGCTGGGGGAGGAGTTCTGCCCGGCGCTCGGCGTGCCGATCCCGGTCGGCAAGGACTCGACGAGCATGCGCACCGTCTGGTCCGACGGTGACGGGCCGGCGGCGGTCACCTCGCCGGTGTCGCTGATCGCCACGGCGGCGGCGCCGGTCGCCGACGTCTCCCGGGTGCTCACGCCGCAGCTCGCGCACGACGAGGCCAGCTCGCTGGTGCTCGTGGACCTGTCCGGCGGCCAGGCCCGCCTCGGTGGCTCGGCGCTCGCTCAGGCCTACGGCCGCGCCGGGACCGCCGCCGTCGTCCCGGACGCGGACGCGGCGCGGCTTCGGGCCTTCTTCGCGGCCACCCGCCCGCTGGTCCTCGACCCGGCTGTTCTCGCCTACCACGACCGCTCCGACGGCGGCCTGCTCGCGACCCTGGCCGAGATGGCGTTCGCGGGCCGCGCCGGCGTCGACGTGGACCTGACTGCGCTGCCAGGGACGCTGCTCGGCAAGCTGTTCGGCGAGGAGCTGGGCGCCGTCCTGCAGGTCACCGACGCGGCGGTCGACCGCGTGGTGGCAGCCCTGGCCGCGGCCGTCGGCGCCGGGAACGTGCACGTGCTCGGGAAGCCGACCCGTCGCCAGCGCGTCGTCGTGCGCGACGGCGACACCGTCGTCCTCGACCGCTCCCGCGCCGACCTGGAACGGACCTGGGCGACGACGAGCTACCTGGTCCAGCGCCTGCGCGACAACCCGGACACCGCCGACGCGGAGTTCGACGCGATCCTGGCCGACGACGACCCGGGGATCTGCGAGCGGTTCACCTTCACCCTCGCCCGGCAGGCGTACCCGACCCGGCCCCGGGCCGCGGTGCTGCGCGACGAGGGGGTCAACGGCCAGGTCGAGATGGCCGCGGCGTTCGACGCCGCCGGCTTCGACGCGGTCGACGTCCACATGACCGACCTGTTGGCCGGGCGGGCGGCCCTGGACGGCTTCTCGGTGCTCGCCGCCTGTGGCGGCTTCTCCTACGGCGACGTGCTCGGCGCCGGCGCCGGCTGGGCGAAGTCGATCCTCGCGCACGCGGAGCTCGCCGCCGCCTTCCGGGCCTTCTTCCACCGGCCGGACACGCTGACGCTGGGCATCTGCAACGGCTGCCAGCTGGTCGCCGGCCTCGGCTCGCTCATCCCCGGGGCGACGGGCTGGCCGGCGCTGCTGCCGAACGTCTCCGAGCGGTTCGAGGCCAGGGTGTCGAGCGTGTCCATCGAGGACTCGCCGTCGGTGCTGCTTGCCGGCATGGCGGGCTCGGTGCTCGCCGTCCCGGTCGCGCACGCCGAGGGCCGGATGGAGTTCGGCCCGCGCGGCCCCGGCGCGGTCGCTGCCCGCTACGTGGACAACAACGGCAAGCCGACGCAGGAGTATCCGGCGAACCCGAACGGCACCGCGGGCGCCGTCGCGGCCGTCACGTCCGACAACGGCCGGGTGACGCTGATGATGCCGCACCCGGAGCGTGCCTTCCTCACCCAGCAGCGCTCCTGGCTGTCGGTAGACGCAGGCGCCGCGGGCGGCGACGGCGAGTACGGCCCGTGGCTGCGTCTTTTCCAGAACGCCCGTTCCTGGCTCGCCTGACCCGCGTCCGCCGGGGCAGGCCGGGCCAGCCAGGGCGGCACCGCCAGCACCGTCGGCGGTGCGCGTGACTGGTGGATATGTTCACCCGTCCCGAGAATGTTGTCCGTGGACGATGTGGCTGTTGTTAGCTATAAGCAGGTCATGGCGAAGCGTCGCTTCCGCAGGGGGAGGTCGGCCTGATGCAGTGCCCCGCGCCGTCGTTCATGAAGCCGTCGTTGATGACGTCCTTGTTGACGACGCCGTCCCGCGTTGGAGCCCGGCCGTGACGGCCGTGACGACCGCCCAGGTCGCTCCTCGGACGCCTGCCTCCGCCACCCGCCGGCCGCGCTGGATCCGCTCGGCCGGCTACGACCTGGCCGTGGCGGCACTGTGGGTGCCGTTCGCGCTCGCCGCGTGGGGCGTTTCCGGTAACGAGCCGGCGGTGCGCTGGCTGGTCGCGGCGACGCTGACGTTCTCGGTGATGCACCAGCCGTTGACGCTCCTGCTGGTCTACGGCGACCGTCGGCAGTTCGCCGCCCGCCGGACGGTGTTCGTCGTCAGCCCGTTCGTCCTGGCCGGGCTCGTGGTGCTCGGGCTCTACCTCAGCCTCGCGCTGCTCGCGGTCGTCGCCGCCACGTGGAACGCGGTGCACACGCTGCAGCAGAGATATGGGCTGACGAGAATCTACGGTCGCAAGGCCGGCGACAGCCACGGCAACCTGGAGCGCATGCTGCTCTACGGTGCCTTGACGACCGCGGTCCTGGCCGCTGCCGCCGCCGAGGGCACCGCGGACAAGGTCGCCGCCGCCGGCCTGGGCGGGGCCAACCGGCGCGCCCTCGACCTGCTCACCGACGCGGCACCGGTCGCCCGTGTGCTGCTGCCGATCGCGGGCGCCTTCGCGCTGGTCGCTCTCGTTCGCTGGGTGCTCGCCGAGCATCGCAACGCCACCGCCAATCCGGCGAAGTGGATCTATGTCGGCTCCACCCTCGCGCTGATCGTGGTGATCGCCGTCAACCCGCTGGTCGGTTTCGTGGCCTACGTCGGCGCGCACGCCGCCGAGTACTTCCTGATCGTCCACCACCACCTGGAGGGCCGCTACCGGCCCGCGGCCAAGCTCGGCGCACCCACCCAGGACCTCGCTGACCTGCGTACCGGTCCGGTTTCGACGGTCGTGCGCTCCCGGGCCGGCAGGACGGGCTTCCTCGCGTGCTACCTGGCCGGCATCGGCGCCGTCGTCGCCGGCCTGGCCGCCGTCGGCTACCCGTACTTCACGCTGTTCGTGCTCATCGCCGGTGGCCTGCATCTGTTCTACGACGGCCTGATCTGGAAGCTGCGCCGTCCCGAGGTCGGCCGCGGCTTCGGCCTGCCCGGCGGCTCGCCCGCCGTCGGCGGTGCGTCTGCTGTCGGTGGTGCGTCAGCGGCGGCGGCTGAGGCGCCGCCGCCCTAATGGCCCCCTGCCGGTCGTTCCGGGTTCGTGTTGGCGAGGCCGAGGCGGTCTATGACCGTCTGGGCGATGACCGTCGGCGCCGGACCGATGTTCACCGTGAGTGCGTGCTCGTCCGGCCCGGGCACCTCGAGGGCCGCGAACTGCGAGTCGAGCAGTCCGGCCGGCATGAAATGGCCGTACCGGTCGGCCAGCCGGGCGGTGACGACCTCGCGGGACCCCCGCAGATACACGAAGACCTCCTGCCCTTCGGCCGCGCAGGCGGCCAGGTCGGCGTCGGCGGCCAGCCCCGATCCCGCGACCGCGTCGCCGCGCAGCGCGTCGCGGTAGCAACGGCGCAGCGCGGAGCAGGTGACGACGCCTGGCTCGCCGACGTCCATGCGCTCGTGGATCCAGGACCGGACCGTCGCGAGCCACGGCCACCGGTCGGCGTCGGTCAGCGGCTGCCCGGCCGCCATCTTCTCGATGTTCTCCGGCGGGTGCATGTCGTCACCCTCCGCGAGCGGCCAACCGAGGTCGGCGGCGAGCAGCCCGGCGACGGTCGACTTGCCGCAGCCTGAGACCCCCATCAGCACGACGACCGGGAACCGCGACCTCGTGGTCATGACGCCTCCGAACATGCCTGCGACCGGCCGGTCCGCCGCCGCGAGCGCTGTGACGAGTCCAGGCGTGCCCGGTGTGCGGTGGCCTTCACCGCGGTGGCCTTCACCGCGACGACCAGCACCGCGACGACCAGCACCGCGACCCCGCTGCGGCGTTCATCGCCGTCGGCGGCCCGTTCTGGGATCGAGGCGGCGCAGCAGGAGAGCGGTGATGATGATGCTCAGCAAGCTGATACCGGCCATGTAGCCGAGGTCGGTGAGGAAGACCGAGGACGTGTGCTCCCATACCGGGTCGGGGACGCTGTCCGGGTTCACCGCCTTGTTGCCGATCATCTGGATGCGCATGATGTCGACCACGGAGCCGACCCCGGCGTAGCCCCATCGGGCGGGGAAGATGTAGCTGAGCTCCTTGAGCCCGTGCTTGTCGTTCACCGCCATGAACGCACCGGTGAAGACCAGCTGCGACATCGCCAGCAGCACGAGCAGCGGCATCGTCTTGTCGGCGTTGTCGACGAGCGCCGAGATCACCAGGCCCATCATTGCGGAGGTGACGGCCGCGACGGCGACGACCAGCATCATCTCCAGCAGCGGGTAGTCGGAGATCACGCCCGTCGGTGGCGTGCGCCCGGCGACGCCGACCGCCGTGAACACGATGCTCTGCAGTGTGATGATCACCGCCAGTACGAGGATCTTGGAGCCGAGATAGGCCGTGGTGGACAGGCCGATCGAGCGTTCCCGGCGGTAGATCTCCCGTTCCTTGACGATCTCGCGTACCGAACTGGACGCACCCATGAAGATGCCGCAGAGGATCAGTACCAGCAGGACCAGCGACGCGGTCCGGTTCGGCTGGCCGTTGGTCATCGCGACCAGCTTCTGCGGTGCGTCGATCACCCTGGGGATCAGTCCGAGCACGAACGGGTAGGCGATGAGCAGCCGCAGGTAGGTCTTGTCCGAGGCGACGACCCGCAGATATCGGCGGGAGAGCGTGAACGTCTGCGAGAGCACCGACTGCTGGCGTATGCCGGGCAGCGGCGGGGGCGTCGGCCGCGCGGTCGCGGGCCTGGCCGCGTGGGCGGCTTGCTCCGACTCGCGGTAGCGGCGCGCGAGCACGGCCGAGCCGCGGTCGGACCGCAGGACGCGGAAGGCCTGCGACCAGCTCGCCGCGCCGAGGAACGACAGGGCGTGCTGGGGCGGGCCGAAGTAGGCGACGTGGCCACCTTTGGCGAGGACGAGGACGAAGTCGCACAGCTCGAGCTGGGCGACGCTGTGGGTGACGACGACGACGGTCCGGCCGCCGTCGGCGAGGCGCCGCAGCGACTCCATCACCTCGTAGTCCAGGCCCGGGTCGAGGCCGGAGGTCGGTTCGTCGAGGTAGAGCAGGGTCGGCTGGGTGAGCAGCTCGAGGGCGACGCTGGTGCGCTTGCGCTGCCCGCCGGACAGCGTCGAGACCTGGCGGTCGACGAGCGCGGGATGCTGCTTGCCCTTCCCGCCCTTGCCGCCCTCGGGGCCCGGTGGCGGCGGGACTGCGAGCTCCTCCTCGGCGAACTCGGGGCCGACGAGCAGCTCGAGCCCCAGGTCGCCGCTGCCGGTGAGGCCGAGCTCGCCGAGCACCGCGTCGACGCGCGTCCGGCGCTCCTGCTTCGTGGTCTCGGCGGGGAAGCGCAGCTGGGCGCCGAACTCGAGGGCCTGACGGACGGTCAGCGCGGTGTGCAGAATGTCGTCCTGCGGGACGTAGCCGATGCGGCTGCGCAGCTCGTCGTACTCGTCGTACAGGTCTCGGCCGGTGTACCGCACGGTGCCGACGTTGGCCGGGCGGAAGCCGGTGAGCGCGTTCAGCAGCGTCGACTTCCCCGCGCCGCTGGGGCCGATGACGGCGAGCAGCGCGCGGCCGGGCAGCTGGAAGGTCACGTCGTGCAGCAGCCGCGCGCTGCCGATGTCGACGCAGAGGTTCTCGACCTCGAAGGTGACGTCACCCGCGTCGAGGAACTCGACGAGCTGCGTCTCGGTGACCCGGAAGAGGTGATGCCCGATCGCGATCGTGTCGCCGAGGGTCAGCACCTGGCGGTCGATCCGCTGGCCGTTGACGAACGTGCCGTTCGCCGAGCCGAGGTCGACGATCTCGAGGCCGCTGCGGCCGACGAACAGCTCGGCGTGCTCCCGGGAGGCCAGCAGGTCGCCGACGACGATGTCGTTGGTCAGGGCCCGGCCGAGCGCCATCCGGCCGGGGCGCAGCGGGTGCGCGCGCCCGCCGGTGCCCGCTGCGATGGGCGGCCAGCCCAGCGCCTCCTCCTGGGGACTGTGCGGGAGCAGCGGGCCGCTCCCCGACACGCGGGCGCCCAGGTTCAGCGTCGGCATCTGGTAGTGCTCATCGTTGTCGGGGGCGCCGGCATAGGGCGTCAAGTGGTCGCCGAACGCGATGTCGGCGGGCACCGGGCCCCCGGGTGCCAGACCCCCAGGTGCGGCACCTCCGGGGACGGCACCTCCGGGGACGGCACCTCCGGAGGCGAAGCCCCCGGACGGCCCGCCCCCAGGCCCGATGGCGCCGGGCGCCGAGCCGCCGTTCGGCGCCGGCGCGAAGCGGGCCGCCTGGGTGGCGTCCGGGGGAGCGGCGGCGCTGTGGGGAGCCAGGGGACGCGCACCGCCAGCGGGCCGCGCCGGCGGCGCGTCGGCGGCGGGCCTGGCGGGTGCCTGCGGCTGCGGCTGCGGCCGCGGGGCGGGCTGCGCCGCTGGCGCGGCCGTCCCCGGCGCCTGCTGCTGCGGCGCCGGGCGGACGGGCGCCGGCTGCGCCGGCGCTGGTTGCTGCAGCGGTACCGCCGGGCCTGGCGACGCCGGCGCCGCCTGCTCCCGTGGTTGCCGGATCGGCTGGCCAGCCGCCGGTGCGCGCGAGGTGGCCGCGCCCGGCGCCGCCGCGTCGAACACGAGGGTGATCCGTGGGCCGTCCGCGGCACCGAGGTGGATCTCCACGGTCTGCGGCAGCTGGATGCGGCGGGGCATCCGCTCGCCCTCGGCCCAGGTTCCGTTGGTGCTGATGTCCACGGCGGCCCAGCCGTTGGGGGACGGCTCGAGCATGAGGTGGCGCCGTGACACCCGGCCGTCACGGATCGCGAGGTCGGACTCGTTGGAGCGGCCGATCACGAAGGGCCGGTCCGGCGGCACCTCGACGACGCCCGTGCCATAGAGAACTTTCAGCCCAGCAGACACGCGCCCCGTCCTTCCTGCCGTGTGAGGAAGGTTATCGGTTACGGAGGTTAATGGGGAATCCGCATCCGCGGGTGCCGCCGAGCGAAATGCGTAGATGGCTGTCGGATATGCGACGTACGGCCGCGCCCGGCGGCAGGCGCGGAGCACCCGCCGCCGGGCGCCGATCTTGAGGAGGAGAGCGGGACCAGCCCGGTCAGCCGCCGCTGAGCACCCGGCGGACCGTGTCGAGCAGATCCCGTTCGGTGAACGGCTTCTCCAGCAGGACGACGCCCGGATCGAGCCAGCCATGGGTGGTCAGGACGGGGTGGGCGTAGCCGGACATGTAAACGACCCGGACTGCCGGCAGCTGCGCTTGGACGCGGCCCGCGAGCTCCCGGCCCTGCATCCCCGGCATGATCACGTCGGTGACCAGCAGGTCGATCTCGTCCCCCGCCTCGCGCGGGCAGGTGACCAGGCCGAGGGCCTCGGCACCACCGGAGGCGGTCAGCACCCGGTAGCCGTTGCGCGTCAGGATGCGCAGCGTCACCTCGCGCAGCGGGTCCTCGTCCTCGACGAGCAGGATCGTCCCGCCGCCGCGGGCCGGGCCGACCGCCAGCGGCGCGGGCGGGCTCGCCGGGACCGGCCGCACGTCGGTCACCGGCAGCAGGCAGGTGACGGACGTCCCGGTGCCCAGCTCGGAGGTGATCTCGGTGTGGCCGCCGGACTGGCTGATCACGCCGTACACCGTCGCGAGCCCAAGGCCCGAGCTCTCGCCCTTCGGCTTGGTCGTGAAGAACGGCTCGAAGACCCGGTCGATCAGGTCGTCCGGGATGCCGGCGCCGGTGTCGCTGACCCGCAGCCGCAGGTGCGGGCCCGGCCGCAGCCCGGCCCGGGCGGCGGTGGTGCCCGCATCGAGCTCCAGGCGCTCCGTCTCGATGGTCAGCACCCCGCCGTCGGGCATCGCGTCGCGGGCGTTCAGCGCGAGGTTGACCAGCACCTGCTCGAGCTGGCCGTGATCGGCGAGCACGGACCCGGCGTCGGGCCGCAGGCGGATCCGTACCTGCACCCGCTCGCCGACCGTGCGGCGCAGCACCTGTTCGAGGTCGGTCACCACCCGGTTGAGGCTCAGCACCTGCGGCTGGACGGTCTCGCGCCGGCCGAACGCGAGCAGCTGGTGGGTGAGCGCCCGGGCCCGCTCGGCCGCCCGCTGGATCTCGTCGACGTCATCCAGGACGGCCTTCCACCTGCCGTCACCGGACTCGGTGGCTGCCGCTGTGATCTCTTCGGCGACGAACGACGCGTAGTTCATGACCACGGCGAGCAGGTTGTTGAAGTCGTGCGCGACCCCGCCGGCGAGCTGGCCGAGGCTCTCCAGCCGGCGCGCCTCGTGCAGCCGGGCGTCCAGCTGGCGCTGCTCCGCCTCCGCCCGCGGCCGCTCGCTCTCCGCCTGCGCGGCCAGCCGGTCGGTCACGTCACGGATCGCCGCGGAGATGACCAGGTCCTCGTCCGCCTGCAGCGGGCTCAGGCTGACCTCCGCGGGAAACTCGCCGCCGTCGCGGCGCCGGGCATGCAGCAGCTGGCTGCTTCCGATCGAGCCCTCGCCCATCGGCGTCGGCCGCGGCCCGTCGGCGAGGGAACCGGCCCGCCCCATGGGAGGAGGGCCATAGAGACCAGCGGGAATCAACATCTCGATCGGCTGGCCGATGAGCTCCTCGCGCTCATATCCGAACAGCCGCGCGACCTGCTGGTTGACCAGGACGATCTCGCCGCTGAGGCGGACACCGATGATCGCGTCGGAGGTCGCCTCGAGGAGGGCCTGGAACTTCGTCTCGGCGCGCAGGCGCTCGCTGACCGCCCGCGAGACCGACACGACGCCCTCGATCCGGCCGGCCCGGCCGATGACGGGGAACAAGGTCATCGTGACCGTGATCTTGGTGCCGTCCTTGCGGATCCGCTCGGTGTAGAGCCGTTCGATCCGCTCGCGGTTGTTGATCCTGGCGAGGATCTCGTGCTCGCGCGCGCGCCGGTGCGGTGGGTACAGGATGTCCGCGCCGCGGCCGATCATCTCCTCGGCCGAGTAACCGTAGAGGTCGCTGGCCGCGCGATTCCAGTTGGTGATCGTCCCGTCGGCCGTCTCGCTGATGACCGCGTCTTGGGACGCCTGGACGATCGCGGCGAACTGGTCCCGCGTTGGAGCCGTGCGTGTGCGCCAGGCAGCGCGCCGCATTTCTCCCCCCGCCGTGGGTCATGCCGGGCCGGCGGGCCCAGGGCCCGCGGCCAGGATGCCGCGAACGCCAGCCGGGTCCGGGCGTGGGTCGGCCCGATCATAGTTGGCGGCTGCGGCTGCGACTAAGGTGACTGCGTTCAATGAGCCGAAGACCTCGCGCCCGCGCCGGCCCGGGTCTCGCCAGCATGCCTGCTTGGGATGGTTCGTGGCCGTTTAGCCATTCCCTTGGACGGTCGCCACGGCCGATGATGGTCTGGCCTAGACGTCGATCGACAGGTGTGCCGTGTCCGAGCCCAGCTGGCCCCAGCCCGAGTCCCACCCGCAGCCCCCGGCGCAGCCGGGCGGGCCGTGGTCGTCCCCGCCGTCCTCCCCGCCGTCCCCGTCGTCGGCCGGGTGGCCCCAGCACCCCGCGGTGGACTCCCACGGCGTCGAGGACGACGTCGACAGCGATATCGACGATGGCGACGTGACTATCGTTCTCCCACCGTCGGCCGCGCCGCCGCAGGCCCTGGCACCCCCGCCGCGGACGACTCCGGTGCCGTACCCGCCCGCCCCGCTGCCGGACCCGCCGCTGGCGACGCCCGCCCCGCCGCTGGCGACACCGGCGTCGCCGTTGGCGACGCCTCTGCCGCCGGCGCCGCCGGTCTCGACGCCGGCGTCGGCCCCCCAGTGGCCGACGCCGTCAGTGGCGGCCCCGGCGCCGGCCTCGTCGGCGCCGTGGCTGTCGCCGCCGGTCCAGCCGCCGCCCGTCCCGCTGCCGCCGGTCCAGCCGCCGGTGGCGACGCCGGCGTCGCCACCGTGGATCCAGGCCGGGCAGCCCGCGCAGCTGCCGACCGCGACGCCGCCGCCCCAGCCGTGGGTCCAGACGGCGCAGCCCGCGCAGCAGCCACCGACCGGTGCGGTGCCGCTGGCGGGGCCGGTGCCGTTCGCCGCGGCGCCGACGACCGCGCAGGCACCGGGGCCGGCACCAGAACAGGGCCAGCGGGTCCGGGCACTGCCCGTGCTCGACCAGATCGTCGTCGGTGTCGCCGGCGTGCTGGTCCTCGCGGCGGTCGTGCTGACCGTGCTCGCGCCGGTCTACCCCAGCCGGGGACAGACAGCCAAGGACTTCGCCGCCCGGTTCCCGGTCCCCGCGGGCGCCACGGGCTCGCCCGCGCCGCCGACGACCGGCACGCCCGCGCCTGGCACCTCGCCGTCCGCGGCTGCGGGCCAGCTTCCCGCGGGCATGGTGGGTACGTGGACGGGCACCGGGACGGTGACGGCCGGCAGCGACTCTGCGCGGTTCACCGTCACGATCTCCTTGACTGGTGGAGCGGTCGGCAACGTCGTCGGCACTTCGACCTACCCGGCGGCTCCCTGCACCGGCAACCTGACGCTCGTCAACGTCGGAACGAAGGTTGAGGTTTCGGAGCACATCACGACCCGCACAGATGACTGTTTCGACTCCACGCTGTACCTGGCGGTGGACGCAAGCGGCCACCTGCTTTACCACTTCGACGACGAGGGTTACGGCGTCGGCGACGCCACCCTTTCTCGGCATTAGCCCAGCAGGATGGTCGCGCCCTTCAGCAGGCACACGGCGCCCAGGACGCCAAATCCGAGGACCCAGAGAAATGCCGGCAGGTAGGTCAGTTCAGCGAGGTGATCGGCGTCGGAGTCGCGTGCTCCCCGCAGGCGTGCCCGCTGCAGGACGACCACCGACTTGATCCCGGACAGCAGCAGGGACCAGGTCAGGAAATAGGCGGCCCACACCTCGGCCCAGCCCGGCCCCCACCTGCCGAGCAGGCAGAACGTTCCCCCGGTGGCCAGCACGACGAAGACTCCGAACCGGTTCGCCACGACGAGCAGCAGCGTTCCCAGCGCGAGCAGGGTGAGGATGAGCACCGCGGTCACGTTGCCCGCGTCCAGCAGGCTCGCCGACGCCAGGCCCGCCAGCGGCGGGCTCGTGTAGCCGGCGGCCGCGATCGCGATCCGGCTGCCCCTTCCCTTCGGGGAGAAGGAGTATGACTGGGTGAGACCGCCGCCGTCCGCGTCGATGAAGATGCGCCACACTCGCCAACCCGTCAGGTAGGCGGCGAGGGCGTGGCCCCCCTCGTGCAGCGCGGTGTCGATGTGGACCATCCACCGGTCGCTGGCGACCGCCCAGAGCGCCAGCAGTGCCGTGACTACAACCATTGCGCCAGCCCCCCGACTGCGCGATGACAGTGCCTTCCCGCACGGCAGGTCACGGCCGCGGACGCCGATCCGGGGAAGCGCTCGCCCGCCTGCCGGGACGGGCAGGCGCCTGGCCGACGGCCGGGGCGAGCGCTCTCACGGCGGTGGTGAAAGGCTCGTTTCGCCTCTCATGGTGCGCCGGTTTCGTCTTCCCGTGAATCGGTTTTCCGTCGTCGGATTCCCCGGGGCATCCCGATCGACGGCGCGACCGAGCTCGCCTCCGCGTGCGACCTGGTCTACGTCGCCGAGGACGCGCGTATCAGCTATCCGGTCGTCCGGGTGGCGAGCCCGCCCGACTGGCAGTACCACGCGGCGCTGCTCGGCATGCGCCACGCGATGGAGCTCATGCTCACCGGTGACGGCATCGACGGCGCTGAGGCCGCGTGCATCGGCTTCGCCAACCGCGCCTACCCGGCGGACCGGCTGGAAGAGGAGGTGCTCGTGATCGCGGCGCGCGTCGCCGGTGTGCCCAGCGAGCTGACCCGGATCAACAAGCGTTCCGTCCACCGCGCCTTCGACGTCTGGGGCGCCCGGGCCGCCATCTGCGCCGGCACCGAGCTCGCCGCGCTGGCCACCCACACCGAGGCCGCCGCCCGTTTCCGTGGCAACGCCCTCACGGCCTGAAGGCGGCCGTCGCGGGTAGCCCGGGGGGATCCGCGGAACCTGCCAGTCCGTCGGTATCCGGCGGTTCCCAAGAGCCTGCCTGAGACTGCCCTACAGCGACCCGATAGTAACCTCTGGGGCACAACAGAATGATATGTAGCATGCATATGATGTGTATCGCGCACATTGGAGGTACGCTCATCCGGCGTGAATATGAGGGAGAGTGGCTGCGATGGAGCCCGAGACGACGTTAAAGGCCGCCAACCTGACTGAAGTCGCCGATATCGAGCGCGAGCTGATGCTCATCAGCCGCTACACGGTCATGACCTCCACGGCTCGGGCCGAGGCAGCCAAGGCCGCTCGGCGCCTGGAACGTAGCGCCTACCTCCTGCTCAACCGGATCGAGGCCGAGGGGCCGATGTCCATCGGCGAGCTTGCCGAGGCCTTCGGCCTGGACACGTCGACGATCAACCGGCAGACCGCCGCGATGGCGCGTGCCGGCCTGGTCGAGCGCATCCCGGACCCGGGCGGCGGGCTCGCCCGCAAGCTGCGCATCACGGACCACGGGCTCGCCAGGCTGCACGCCGACCGAACCTGGGCAGTGAGCGGCATAGCCAGGATGGTCCATGACTGGGACCAGGCGGACCTCGCGACCCTCGCTCACCTGCTCGCCCGGTTCAACCTCGCGATTGAGCGTGGCTCGGGCCACCCCTGGCCACGCCGAGACGCCGCGGCGCTGCCCGCAGCACACTGATCAGCAGGTAACGGCCTGATCTGCAGGCCATGACGTGATCAGCAGGTAACGGCCTGATCAGCGGGCAGACGGCGTGATCAGCGGGCGACGACGAGCCCGCCGTCGGCGTGGAGCACCTGGCCGGTGAGGAAGCTGCCGGCGTCGGCGGCGAGCAGGAGCGCGGGCCCGACCCTCTCGTCGGCTTCGGCGAGCCGGCCCTGATGGCTGGCCTTGGCCATCCCCTGCTGCGCCTCGGGGGTGGAGGCGCGAACCGTGTCCGTGTCGGCCGCGCCAGGAGCAAGAGCGTTCACCCGGATGCCGCGCGGCGCGTACTCGGCCGCCATCGAGCGGGTGAACGCGGCCAGCGCGGCCTTCGCGGCGGCGTACATCGACGCCGCGGGGGAGTGCAGGAAGGCCCCGACCGAGACGACGTTGATTACTGACGCGGACGGGCTCGCGGTCAGGTTGTGGGGTGCCGGAAGTGCGCCACCGGGGTTGACCTGGGTCTTTAGGCGGCCCGTTCGTACTCGTTGATCAGTCGCCGAGGACAGGTCGGCGCCTGATCCTTTCCGCCGTGAGGTCGGCGATGGGATGGTCGGGCCGGGGCGGTTGGAGCTGGAGGGCGCGGGGTGGGCGTCGTCCGTTGTAGTGGCGCGTACTCGGTCAGGACGGTTCGTAGAGCTGGCCCGGGACTTCACGACTTTCTACGAGTCCTGTCGTGTTCTCGACGCCGAAGAGCCCGTCCGCTCCAACCGCCTGGCCCGCTGCCAGCTAACCGCTCGAACCCTCAACCACGGCCTGTCCCTCCTCGGCATCACGGCCCCCGATCGCAGGTGACTCCGGACCGGCCAGAGAAACTACCGAAAGCCGCCGGATCGTGAACGCTATTTGACGTAACGGTGACGTCTTCCTTGCCTTGGTCGCCCTTTCGATCAGGGCTTGGAGAAGGCTGCGGAGGTCGTGAACGTGATTTGACGCCAGGGCGACATCTTCGCCGGCTCGCATTCCTCTTTCGATCATTCAGAATCGACAGGGCGTAAGACGAGGAGGTGTCGCCATGGTAGTCGTGGATATTCCCGAGACGATTCCCGAACCACTGCCGACCACCCTGCCGCTATTTTGGGAACGTCGAGGTTCCGACAGATGGCGCCCGCCGCCGGGCGCCCGAAGATCCCGTCTCGCGAGCTTTCTGTCCACCGCCGCGCAGGAGGGCACCGCGGCCGTCCTGCCTACCTTCTTCGCCAGCACGCTGCGGGCGACACCGCTGGCCCTGGGCGCGGTCGAGGCCGGGGGCCACGCCGCCGGGACGGTGGCGCGGATGGTCGGCGCCGAGCTGGGCGCGAAGACGCGCCGCCGGCGGGCCCTGAGCGCCATCGGCCACGGCGGGATCACCGCGGGCTGCGCGCTCGTCGCCTTCGCGACCACCGTGTGGGCGGCCGGCATTCCGCGAGCGGCGTCCTGGGCGGCGCGCGGGTTGCGGACACCGTTGCGACCGGCGCAGATGACCGAGCTCGCTCCCCGGGAGCTCCTGGGCTACCGCCTCGGCATCGAGCGGTCGGTCGACGCCCTCGGCGCGGCCGTCGGCGCGCTCATCGCGCTCGGCCTGCTGTCCGTGCTCGGGATCCGCTCGACCATCATCATCATGGCGCTGCCCGGACTGGTCGCGGTGGCGATCACCCTCTCCGGTCGGGCAGTCCGGGGAACCGTCGAGATCGCCCCGAGCCGTCCGCTCGCCGACCGGATCAACCAGCTGCGCGTGGGACCGCTGCGCAGCCTCCTGCTGGGCGTCGCGCTCTACGAGCTGTCGAACATCGGATCGGTCCTGCTGCTGCTGCGGACGTCACGGCTCGCCCCCGACGGCGCCGGACCGTTCAGCCAAGCCCAGTTCGTCGCCGCGCTCTACATCGTTTACCACCTGAGCGCGGCGCTCGCGGCGGCGCCGGCGGGCGCCGCGGCCGACGAGCGCGGCGCAGGGATCGTCATCAGCTGGGGTGCCTCGCTCCTGCTGGTGGCCTATGGCGGATTCGCGCTCATCGGACACAACGATCCGCTGCTGATGGGGCTGTTCTTCGTCCTGGCCGGTGCCGCGGCGGGAGCCGTCGACGCGGCCGAGTACGCCGGCGTGGGCAGCCTGGCGTCCTACGACGCCCGCTGGACCGCCTTCGGAGTTCTGGCGTCGATTCAGAGCGTGGGGCGGATCGCGGCCACGGTCACCGCCGGGGCGCTGTGGACGTTCGTCTCCCCGGCGGCCGGCCTGCTGGTCACCGGCCCGCTCCTGCTCGCCGGCGTCATCTACTTCACGCTCCAAACCCCGAAGCCCGCACCCGCGTTCCGCCGCTGAACTGTGTTTGCTGGTCCGCTCCGTGCGGGCACGGCGCTCCGCGGCCGTCCTCGCCTGGCGGCTCGGACGACCACTCCGAAGCGAAGCGAGGGATTGACAGTCCCAAGCGCCCGGTACTTCGCGGATGGCCAGTCCTGCCAGGTCCGGATGCTGCTACTGCAGCAGGTCATGGACCAGGTCTGCGGTGATCTGGACCTCGGAGTCGGCCATGCGAACTACGGTATTGGGGCAGTGTGAACGCCAACGGAATCGGCTGGTGGTCACGGGAAGGCGCCGATTCTGGCTCCGCTCGTGATCCGCATCGAGGAGCTCCTCGGTGACTTCGGTCAACCCTTCGACGCCCCGAATGGCGATCTGATCAGCTGACTGCAGCGCTCCAGATCCAGGAGGTGCGACGAGAACGTCCGTCGAGGTCGGCTCGGCCGGTGCACCACAGGAGGATTTGCGCTGGATCGCCGTCCGGAGCGCCTGGAAGCAGCCGGCTCAACACCCCCCTGCAAAGCGATTGCGGGGGACGCCACTGCAGGCCCAACCCCTCGGTGATGTCGTGAGTATGCAGGAGAGTCTCGGCGACGGGCCCGGGCTTCCGACTCACCTCGAGTGCTCGGCGCTCGCCATGCCAGCAGGGGCGGCCAGCGGCGGGCGGGCGAGGAACGTGGCGGAGCGCAGCGCCACGCCGAGCAGAATGATCAACAGGAAGGTGACAAGCTCGGCGCCGTAGGTGGCCGGCGTGTTCTCGTCGCTCGGTACCTGGACGACGTCGGCGGCGACCCTGGCACCCGCGAACACCAACGGCATCCAGCGCGGCCAGCCGGTCAATTCCCCCCGGGTGGCGATGATGACGGCGCCGACCAGACCCGCAAGGGAGCTGAGCGTGCCACCGAGTGGGAAGGCGATCCCCAGCAACCCGGGGTCCTCGGACCCGGCTGCGAGGAGGCCGGCGCCCCCGAGGGCCAACAGGGCCCAGCCGATCCAGCTCAGCGTGAGGCTCACGCGGGCGGCCCGGCTGTCGCCGCCGCTGCGGGTCCAGGCGAGCCCGTACATGAGCACCGCGGTGCCGAGCAGCGCGCTGGTGGCGAGGATCTGGTCGACGTACCACGTTGCGCTGCCCTCATCGGATTCGAGGAATGCCTCGCCCACCCAGCTCAGCAGCCACAGCACTCCGGCTGCCACACCAATGGCGCCGGCACGACGGGCACGGCGGGTTCGTTCCATGTCACTTACTCCTCGTGGTGATTGCGGTACAGGAAGCCGCCCACGCCGCCATGGCTGGCGGGTGGCGAAGGACGCACCGGTCGGCACCGGCGGCCGCGTGAAGCCGAGGGTCCACGGGCCGCGGTTCCGTCAGGCGTCCGGTCGCCGGTCCGTCGACCGGCCGGGCAGGAGCGGCGGGTGGATTGTGCGGGCAGCCGGTTCCCGCGGGCACGGGTACGCGTTCCCGGCACGGCCAGGAGAATTTCCCCGGGTCGGACGTCGTCGTACGCCGGGCCGGCCGAGTACGGCGGAACGGGAGGCGAGGAAGAACCGAGCAGGACCGAACGTTGTCACGACCTGCTCTGGCTCAGGGTCCGGCATGATATCGCGAGCCAGGAGCGCGGAGATCAGCTTGCTCCCGGCGGCGCCGTGTACGGCATACCCCGTCTTCCCACGCCCCGTGCGTTTGGTCCCACGGACAGGCCTACCGTTAGGGCGCGTGTCGTGTTGTGATCTCTCGTCGGGATGTGTCCTGGTGGCGGGTTGGGTCCGGTAGATCGTCGTGTATGACGCGGGTGCAGGTGACGGATGAGGAGTGGGCGTTCATCGAGCCCTATCTGCCGGTAGGCGTCGTGGGCTCTGAAGCGTCCGCAGGCGCGCCAGCGCCGAGGAACGGAAGCAGCGCGGCAGCTCCGTTCTTGACCAACGGATTATGAGATCATCGGTCGGTCGTCCGTGGACGTCCACGGACGACCGCTAGCGCAGGTCACGGGCGGTCCGGATTACACGAACGTCCACGCTCGTCCACAGGTATCTGCCGGCTTGGCTGCCAACGTGGCTGCCGCAGTCCCGCGCGTGGGCCGCCAGGCCGCGCTATCGAGTACCCACGCCGGGTTCCGGTAAGCCTGGACTCGGGCCACTGGCTCTATACGTCGGCGGACGGCGCCGCGTTTATGGGAGTCCAAACACCGCCAATAGTGTTGCAATTATGCCCATTGCCGGCACAGCGATGTCGTTGGCGCCACTAACGATGCATTCCAATCTACGCAAAGAGTCGGGTAGTGCTGACCTGTCGAATATTTCTGTATCAGGCCGCCCCGCCGATCAGCTCGGTGTCCGGCTCGGTGGTCCCTCGCTCTCTGCCAGCCGCGGATCGCGCCGGGGCGGGCAAGCGGGCGGGGCGGCGGCTCGGCTGGCTCATTTCGGCGGCCCCTGGCCGGGTTCGAGCAGTTCGCGGAACAGCATGTGCGCCACCCAGTCCTCGAAGGCGTCCGGCGTCCACGACGACTCGACGACCAGCTCGCCGTACACGCCGGGCGCGGCGAGCGCCCGGTAGATGGCCTGCGCGTGCGGGACGGAGACACGGATCGCGCCCTCCAGCGAGGCGATCATCGCATCCATCACCTGGTTGCGGCCGGCCAGCTTGGCCCGCAGCAGCGCCCGGGTCTCGGCGTCGTCGTCCGACGCGGCCTCGAAGAGGGTCACCACGTCGAAGCCCGCCGCGTAGAGGGCCCGCAACCAGTGGGCGGCCGCGCGCAGCCGGGCCTTCGGGTCCGGTTCGGCGAGCGCGGCCTCGGCGAGCTCGCGGGCGTGCGCCTGCTCCAGCCACCGTTCGCAGATCGTGGAGAGGATCTCCCGCTTGGCGCCGAAGGCGGAGTAGACGGTGCGCGCCGCGACGCCGGCCTCGGCGGCGATCGCCTCCATGCTCGTCGACCGGTAGCCGCGGGCCGCGAACAGCCTGCGGGCGGCTTCGGCTATCCGCTCCCGAGTCTGCTGGGCCTGGAGCTGTCGGTAACTGGACGTGTTGACGCGCTGAGGCACGGGGGTACAGTAGCACTGCTCTCGAGGCAGTGATACTGCAATAACCGCATCAAAGGTGCATTGAAAGCAGCATTACTGCATCCCCGATACGTGATCCAACGATCAGGAAGGAACTGACGCGTGAACACCGAAGCGAACAAGCAGACCGTCCGCCGGGTCTTCGAGGAGGCCTTCACCGGCGGCGACTTGGACGTCGTCGACGCCTGCCTGGCACCCGACGCCGTCGACCGGCACCCCTTCGCCGCCGACGAGCCCAACTTCCGCACCCACCTGAAGGGCACGATCCGGATGCTGCGGGCGGCGCTGCCTGATCTCGAGGCCGCCGTTCAGGACCTGGTCGCCGAAGGGGACCGGGTCGCCGCCCGCGTCCACCTGACGGGCACCCACACCGGCGGCCCGCTCTTCGGCGCCCCGGCGGCCGGCCGCCGGGTCGAGGTCGAGCAGTTCCACATCGTCCAGTGCGACGAGCAGGCCCGCGGCGTCCGGCACTGGTGGGCCTACGTCGGGATCGACCAGTTCCAGCGGCAGCTCGCGGCCCCCGCCGCCTGACAGGCCGGCGCGGCACGGCCGACCCGCTCGGCCGTGTCCGCCGGCGGCACCGCCGGTAGGCCCGCGCAGCCGACCACCGGTCAGCCGCGGCGGGCGGGGACCATCCGGCCCGCGCCTGCCCGGCCAGACCATGGACACCGACCAGGAAGGAGCCCCGACGTGAAGGTCGCCATCCTCGACGACTGGTTCGACACGCTGCGCACCCTCGACTGCTTCGACCGGCTCACCGACCACAACGTGACGGTCTTCAACGACCACGTCGAGGACGTCGACGTGCTCGCCGAGCGGTTGCGCGACCAGGAGGCGCTCGTGCTGATCCGCGAGCGGACCCCGATCCGCGCGCCGCTGGTGGCCCGGCTGCCCCAGCTGCGGCTGATCAGCCAGCGCAGCGCCTTCCCGCACATCGACGTCGACGCCTGCACCCGGGCGGGCGTGGTCGTCTCGTCGAACCTGCACAACGACTCACCGTCCTACGCAGCTGCAGAGCTGACCTGGGCTCTCGTCCTGGCCGGTGTGCGCCAGATCCCGCAGCAGATGGCGTCGCTGCGCGCCGGGTCCTGGCAGTCCGGCGTCGGCCAGACGCTGCGCGGCAGAACGCTCGGCGTCTTCGGCTACGGGCGGATCGGCGCGGTCGTCGCCGGGTTCGGGCGGGCATTCGGCATGCGGGTGCAGGTCTGGTCGCGGCCGGACTCGCTGCGCCGGGCGGTCGCCGACGGGTACCAGGCCGCCACCGGCAAGGCCGAGCTGTTCCGGACATCGGATGTCGTCTCGCTGCACCTGCGGCTGGTCGATGCCACCCGCGCCGTCGTGACCGCGGCCGACCTGGCCGAGATGAAGCCGTCGGCGCTGCTGGTCAACACGAGCCGGGCCGGCCTCGTCGAGCCCGGCGCGCTGGTCGACGCGTTGCGGGCGGGCCGGCCAGGTGCGGCGGCGCTCGACGTGTTCGAGCAGGAGCCGCTACGCGACCCGGGGCACCCGCTGTTGACGATGCCCACCGTCGTCTGCACCCCGCACATCGGCTACGTGACCCGTGACGAATGGGAACTGCAGTTCGCCGACATCTTCGACCAGATCAACGCGTTCGCCGCCGGCCGCCCGACCAACGTGGTGAACCCGCAGGTGCTCGACCGGCAGGCGGTGGCGGTCGAAGGCTCAGAGCCCGGCTGGCCGGAGGGCTCGAGGGCGTCAGGCCCTCGGTAGGCCGAGGAGGCGTTCGGCGACAACCTTGCGCTGGACCTCGTTCCGTGCTCGAACTCACGGCACAACCAGGGCTCTCGATCCGGAGGAGGGGCAGCAACTCGTCGATCAGTGCTCGCCGCACCGCCGTCCGGCGACATCCCGCAGAACTGCCACCGGAACCCGGGAAGTCAGCACTGCGCCTAGTGACACCGAAGCTGGGAACCCCTGCTAACACGCGACCGATTGGAAGATCAACTGGAGAACCTGCAGGCGGCCCAGGCTCCACCAGCGGGCCCGGCATTCCCAGGACCTTGGGCGCCTCCCTGCCAACTGCCAGGGAAAGACGGGCGTCGAGGAATGCGGGGGTGGGGTGTGGGAGACCTTCCCAGCCTGGTGACTGTGCGTGATGTTGGTCCGGTGTAGTCCGCCGTGGCTTGACGTGGGACGCCCGCGTTTCGTGACAAGTAAGGCCTGCAACCCTGTGGCTGCCGAAAATGTCATCCGCCCTCTCTGCGCGGTCACAGCCCCGTCCAAAGGGACGGTGAACGATCGGAGCCCACCGTGCAGACCACCGACACCCCCACCGGCCGCGAGCTGGCGGCGGCCATCGCTACAGCTCGCAGGGCCTACCACCGCCACCGCCGGTACTACATCAACAGCCTTCCCGGCAGGAACAGCCGCGTCCGTGGCCGCGAGGCGAGTGACCACGCACGTCGGTACCTCCGGCACGAGGGTGAGAGCTACGTCCGTCGCGGCCTTGAGCTGGACTCTCAAAGCATGGTCACGCTCGGGCAGGCGTACCGCGACCTTGCCGAAGGCCGGATCACGATCTCCGCTCGGTGAGCCACCGGCAGCAACATCCGTGAGAGCGGTAGGCCCACCCGATCGGGTGGGCCTTACTCGTTTACACGCCCTGAGATCGCTCGGGCCCTGCGGCGGTCCGTGCCGTTACTCTCGGAGGCTGATGAGCGAGGCCGGGAGGCGCGGTTGGCTGGCCGATCTAGTGAAGGTCGGGGCAGCCGAGTTCGACGCTGAACCGGCGGGTGACTGCATCATCGGTCTGCGGGCGCGTACCGCAGGTTCCCGCGTGATCGTCGCGGCGGATGGTTCGGAGCGGTGGTTGCGAGTCGTGCCCGAGCGTCTGGGTTGGGCCGGTGGGCCGATGTGGACGGCCAACGTGGATGCGGGCGCGCTGGTAGGTGTGGCGCGGCCGAAGGTGCTCGGAGTTAGGGAGTGGGAGCGCGAAGGCTTCCTGATCCGTGCCGAGCTGATGACGCTGGCGCCCGGTGGCCCGCTCGCGCCTGACATGGCCCTACGCGCGCCCGTGAGTTTGTCTTCGTCGTGGTGGGCCGAGCTTCGCCAGTCGCTGGACAACCTTGCCGCGAGTCCCACCGATCGGACGTGTCTTGACACTGAGCATGTCCGCTTGCGGCTGTTGGCGATGTTCGGAGTGGAGATCGACCCCGAGACGATCGAGTCGACCACGGCTCATAGCGATCTTCATTGGGCGAACCTGACCGGGCCTACCTGCTGCCTACTGGACTGGGAGGCGTGGGGTACTGCACCGGCCGGGTACGACGCGGCAACGCTCTACTGTGCGAGCCTGCTCCGGCCCGAGATGGCCGCTCAGGTCTCCGAACACTTTGACGATCTTCTTGACTCGCGCGCTGGCCACGACGAGGCCAAGGTACCACCGACGGGGATCATGCCTCGAAGTCACTGACGAAGCTCTGCAAACCGCGCGGCCGGTGCAGAGTCCTGCCAGGCGAAGGTCGATTCCCGTTCGTTCTGATCCTCGGCTGTCGGCGCGGGCCCGCGGTACTTACCTTGCGCCTGCAACGCGCGAGTCAGCTTTACGTAAAGGTTCGGATGCCGCCGCAACTGGCCGCCGCCCGCGCGGGGCTCATATTCGACAGTCACGCGGAGGTCACCTGGCAAACCTGGGAATATTAGTGCGATGTCTATCGCGTTGGGTCTTCACGAGTGTGCCAACGCGAATCTCGCCTTGGATGTAGCGAGTTTCGTCCGACTGCCGCGGCTGGTCCTCAGAGGATGTCGTCACGGCGCGTCCCCGATCTTGCTGACTACCAAGGCCCGCAAGTGTACCGAGGCAGCTGCCCCCGATCGGTCGCGGTAGGGACCGCCCTTGCTCGCCGGCCGGCGTTCCCGGGCGCTGATGCACCTCGCCGCGTGGCACGGTGGTGGCACCACTACGCTCACGCACTATGCGGAGGCGTGGCCGGGGCCTGTCGTGATCATTAATCGGGCACAGATGGTCGCGGCGTTACCCGGCTACACGCTGGGTGACGAGATCGGTGCCGGATCGTTCGGGCTGGTGGTGGCTGGATGGCACCGGCGTCTGCAGCGCGACGTCGCGATCAAAGTGGTTGCGGCGGGTAGGCGCAGCCGGGGCCGAGCAGAGCCCGTCGCCGCCGAAGGCCGGATCCTGGCCAGCCTGGACCATCCCCACATCGTCCGCGTCTATGACCACGTCGACGCCGGCGACATGCACCTGATCATCATGGAGATGCTCGCCGGCGGAACGCTTACCCGCCGGCTGCTGCGGCTCGGCCAACGCGAGGCCAGCGCGGTGGGCTTGGCGGTGGCCGACGCGCTGTCCGCCGCGCACGCCCGCGGCGTCCTGCACCGCGACATCAAGCCCGACAACGTGCTGTTCGACGGCTCCGGCGTGCCGAAGGTCGTCGACTTCGGGATCGCGAAGCTGATCCGCGGCTCGGCGGCGACGGCCAGCCGGGTGTTCGGCACGCCGATGTTCATGGCACCGGAACAGTTCGTGGCGGGTCGGCTCGGGCCCTACACGGACCTCTACGCGCTCGGGGTGGTGCTCTACCTCCTGATGGCCGGCCACGCGCCGTTCGAAGGCGCGGCCCTCGGGCCGGCCGGGACGGCCGCCGTTCCCCCGCCGGGTCAGTACCGCGACCGGCATCTTCTGGGTGACCGTCCGCCTGCCCCGGTCGGCGTGCCCGGCGCGGTGGCCGACGTGATCCTGCGCGCGCTGGACCGTGACCCGGCCCTGCGGCCGCCGTCCGCGCGCGACTTCGCGCTGGATCTCGCCCGCGCCGCCGCTGATGCCTACGGCCCCGGGTGGCTCGCCGGAACGGGTATCCCGGTCCGGATCGACGACGAGGTCCGCGCCGCCGCGGAACGGCCCAGCGCCCTCGCCGGCCTCGCGACGGGGGCGCTCATCCTGCCGCCGCCGGCCGATATCGCCGTCCCAGCAGCCGGTCCGACGATCATCGACCCCCGCGCCGCGAGACTCGACGGCGATACGGACCCGGAGTCAGAGGAGAGCACGGCCGGGCCGACTGCCGGGCCTCTGGCCCAGATAGCACCCTTGGACGGCGCCGATGGCCGCCCGCCCGCTGACGGTGATCGCCAAGGGCACGACGGGCGTCACGGCCGGCCGGGCATGTCCTGGCGCCGCTCGCCGCAGCCACACCGTCGGCATGTCGCAGCCGCGGTCGCGCTGCTGCTTTCCGGTGCCGTCGGCACTGTCCTCACCGTCGTCATCAGACATGAGAACGGGGCCCGGCCCCTCGGGCCTCCACTGACCGGCCACACCGACTGGGTGGGCTCAGTGGCCTTGTCGCCGGATGGGCGCATCCTAACCAGCAGCAGCAAGGACCGAACGATACGGCTGTGGGATGTCACCAACCCGTCCAGCCCTCGCCAGCTCGGCGGGCCGCTAACCGGCCACACCGACTGGGCGGTCTCGGTGGCCTTCTCTCTGGACGGGCGCATACTGGCCAGCGGCAGCAAGGACCGAACGATACGGCTGTGGGATGTCACCAACCCGTCCAGCCCTCGCCAGCTCGGCGGGCCGCTAACCGGCCACACCGACGGGTTGATGTCGGTGGCCTTCTCCTCGGATGAACGCACCCTGGCCAGCAGTAGCAAGGACCGAACGGTACGGCTGTGGGATGTCACCAACCCGTCCAGCCCTCGCCAGCTCGGCGGGCCGCTAACCGGCCACACCGACTGGGTATGGTCGGTGGCCTTCTCCTCGGATAAGCGAATACTTGCCAGCGCCAGTGCCGACGGCACGGTAAGGCTGTGGAACGTCACTGACCGGTCGAACCCCCGTCCGATCGGCCAGCCCCTGACCGGCCACACCGGCGCCGTGTACGAGGTGGTTTTCGCACCGGACTCACGTACCCTCGCCAGCGGCGGCAAGGACAGCACAGTGCGACTGTGGGATGTCACCGACCCCACCGCACCCCGCCCGATCGGACAGCCCCTGACCGGTCACGCCAGCACCGTATGGTCGGCGGCCTTCTCTCCGGATGGGCACACCTTGGCCAGCGGCAGTGCCGACGGCACGGTAAGGCTATGGAACGTCACTGACCGGTCGAACCCCCGCCCAATCGGCCAGCCCCTGACCGGCCACACAAGTTTCGTAGTATCAGTGGCCTTTGCCCCGGATGGACGCACCCTGGCCAGCGGCAGCTGGGACAAGACGGTACGACTGTGGACGGTGGGTTGACCGACCCCAGCCCGTTCCCGGGGAACCTGCGGGCCAGTTGTAGGGCCCGAGAGGCAGATGTATCCCTGTTATCCCGCCGAGCGTTTGCTGAGAGACGTGCGCGGTGTGGGATGGCGACGCGCCGGCGAGCACGGCCCGCCAGGGCCGCGCGCAGCCGTCGCGCGGCGCGGGCGCGCACCGCTTGATCTCAAATCGAACAACTCGGCAGTCTGCGGGTCTTGCTGACGCCGCGTCGGGTGGTGCGTAGGGTCGGCGGCGTGGAGATAGCGGCTGCCGAGCGGTTGGCGGGCGGTCTGCTGGCGCCTCTCGGCGACCGGTGGCTGCACGTCCAGGCGGTCGCGGTCGCAGCTCGGGAAGTCTCAGCCGCCGTCGATCCGGCCGAGCGGGACCTCTTGGTCACCGCGGCCTGGCTGCACGACATCGGCTACGCGCCAGAGATCGGGGACCTACAATTCCACCCAGTCGACGGGGCGCGCTACCTGGAGTCGCTGCACGCACCGCACCGGCTGTGCGCGCTGGTTGCGCACCACTCGTGCGCGCGGATTGAGGCCGAGGAGCGCGGGCTTTCGGCAGAGCTGGCGCGGTGGGAGTTGGAGACGTCCGCGGTGATGGACGCGCTGTGCATGGCGGACATGACCACTGGTCCCAAGGGCCAGCGCTTCACGTTCGATGAGCGGGTGGCCGAGATCTGCTCGCGCTACGGAGAGGGCACGATCGTGCCCCGGTCGATCAACCGGGCTCGGCCCATCCTCCAGGAGTCGATCGACCGGACCGTAGAGCGCCTGGGGGCGGCTCAGCCCAGGTAGGGCGTGGGCCGGTGCTCCAGGTAGTGGTCGATGCGGAGGCGCATCGATGGGTGGATGTTCTTCGCGTCCAGGTCGGCGACGGCGACGAACTCGACTTCCTTCGTCTCGCTCGATGTGCGGAGGGTGCCGCCGAGCATGTGCGTGGTGAAGCACAGGGAGAACTGTTGGCGGACTTCGCCGTCGTCGTAGGCCAGGACGTGGCGCGGGTTCGTGTACACGCCAACCAGGCCGGTGACCTCGATGTCGATGCCGGTCTCTTCCTTCGTCTCGCGGACGGCGGCGTCGACGATCGACTCGCCGAGGTCCATCCCGCCGCCTGGCAGCGCCCACAGGTCGTTGTCGGTCTTGTGGACCAGGAGAATCCGTCCGGCTTCGTCCGTGACGACGGCGGTTACCGATGGGACGACGCTGTTTGCCTTGGGGGCGTTGGGGTCGTTGAAGTAATCGATGCGGGCCATGACTACCAGGCTCCTTCGCTCGTCGCCCAGACTCGTTCGAAGCTCGCGGCGTAGTGCTCGAACAGGCCACCCGACGTCTCACGTAGGTGGATCACCGGTGAGTGCGCGGCGGGCGCGCCGTAGACGTGGGCGTTGACGAGCATGTGCCCATCAAACCTGTAGATCGAGTTGTACAGGGCGGTGGTGTGTAGGCGAAGGTCCACGCCGGGGACGTCACGCAGGCCAGCGAGATAGGTCAGCGTGATCCGGATGCGGGCGGCCAGGCCGTCGGCGATGCCCTCTTCATGGCCGCGCAACGCGACGGCGTCCGACTCGGGGTCGCCGAGCAGGTAGCGGATCTTCGCTCCGGTCTGCACTTTCTGCCGGAGCAGGGTGACGAAATCGGCGTGACCGTCGGGCAGGAACAGGCCGGCGAATACGAGCACGTCGACCTGCTCGCGGGCGGTGCGCAGCAGGGACCGCCAAAGGTCACCAGGAACAGCGCCACGGTTCGGATAGATCCGGACGATCTCGGCCGGCACGTCTGCTGACGGCGCCGCGGCGGCAGGTTGGGCTTCCTCGCCGGACCGGTCAGCGAGACCGAGCGGACGGCGCGGGATGCCGATCCCGTCGGCTATCCGCTCGAAGATCTCCAGGCTCGTGACCTGGCGGCGGCCGTGCTGGATCTCGCTGACATGCGACTGTGGGACCTCGCAGGCGGCGGCTATCTGGGTCTGGGTGGCGCCTGTCCACTTCCGGTAGATCGTGAAGACGGTGCCGATGTCTCGGCGGGCGAGGGCCTCGGCCATCTCGGGCCGGTCCCAGAGTCCAGGCGGCGCGGGCGGTAGGGGTCGGCGGATGGGGGGCACGGCGCCTCCTCGCGGTAGGTCAGGACCGCATGTCCCTGATCGGACACGGAGAGGATATCCGGTCTGTGTATAGATCGGAAGCTTGACGTATACGTCTGGCGCCCTTCCGTGACGAACGACCTGGTTGGAGGCTCGGGCAACCCCGCCGCGCGGTCAACGGCGCCCGTTGCGGTGGGGCCGACAACGATCGGTAAGCAGGTCGGAGGCGACGGATGAAGCAAGATCTGATGGAGGACGGCGAGGCCCGCGGTGGACTCGCGGTAGCGGCAACTGACGCGGAGGCACCGCCAGAGCGGGGCGCGGTTTCGGGGGTCGTAGCTACGCCTTGGACGGGCGACGACTGGGCGCTCGTGGTCGGGTCAGGCTCGGACCTGGCGGAGCTGTACGACCAGAGCGCGCGGCTTCCCGAAGGGATGCGGTTCGTCGAAGCCTTCGGAGACGTCGACCTCGTCCTCGTCTACCGGCCGGCAACGAATCCGCCATCTCGGCGGGACCTGCTCGATTCACTCGTCAAGCAGGTCGTCGAACGGGGCGGGATGCTTGTCGGCCCGGTAGGCCCAGACGGGCTGTCGGCCGGCGAGCGGTTCATGACCGGGGCCGAGCAGGTGGCCTTCGCGGCCGGGCAGGCAGATGCACTTGGCGCGCTGCGGCGCGCACTGACGGGCACCCTCGACCCACGGCCGGGCGAACGGGCGGTGCCCGTCGCGTCGTAGCCGTCCATTCAGACAGGCAAAGGGCCGGACCTGGCGGGCTTGCGTCCGCGGGTCCGGCCCTCGTCGTTGCTGGCCGTTCGAGCTAGGCCGACTGGCGGAGAGTCAGGCAGGAGTGAGGCTGCGAGCGATCTCGTCGACCCGCTGCTCGATCCGGAGCAGGACGGCGAGGATGTCCGCCTGCACATCGCCGGCCGGCGCCTCGGATTCGCCGGCGGCAAGTGTGTGACGCTCGCCGAGCAGCACGGCGACCAGGTGGTCATCCGGCCAGCCGAGCGCGCGGCAGAGGGCAGTCAGGGTCGCGTTCTGCACACGACGTCCGTTCGCGTGCTGGAGCACACGCACCGTGGATACCGACACCCCGGCCGCGTCGGCGAGCTGTTGCTGACCGATCCGGCGGGCAGCCATGCGTTCGTTGAGCGCGTCGGCGACTGCCTGCCAGTTCTCCCCGGCCGCGGGGCCGCGGGCAGTGTGAGGCCGCATACGGGATTCCTTCGCCACCTGTCAAACATTAGTCTGTCGCTGACAGGCTATTCCACACGGTCACCGGATGAAGTTCATACTCCGCCGGTATACATCGGTCCGATAGCGCTTGGCGAGCGGTTAGCAGGCGGTTCACAGTAGGTCTCGCCCCACAAGCCGCTGAACGATTCGGCGGCGGGCTTGCCCTCCTGGAGGTGTGAACATGGCGATTCCTCGCCGCATTCCGGTGGCGTTCGCGGATGTGTTCCCGAACGGCGCGTTCGTGCTGGGTGTGGAGCCGTCGAACGACTTCGAGAAGATGCGGGCTGGTTCGCCTGACCCGCAGGAGCTCGACAAGGAGACCGGACTCCGCATCTGGGCGGTGCGGACCATAGACGCGGATCCGACGGCACGGACGGCGGAGCTGAAGGTGAAGATCGCGGCGGAGGTGGCTCCAGTGCCGCCGGACCCGATCCCGGGTACGCCGTTTCGGCCGGTCGAGCTGCAGGTGATCCCGTGGGTGGACACGAACGGGTCACGTCCGCGGCAGATGTTCGCACTGCGGGCGGCGGGCCTGCTGCCGGCCTCGGCGCTGCCGGCGCGGCGGAGTTCGGGTGTGGCGGCGTGAGCGGGCAGGGCGTGTCGTCGATGACCCGGTTGGGCGCGTACTTCGCGGTGGGCGGTGGGGCCACCATCGACCTGCACATCTACCCGGACCACGCGCCGATCCTGGTGCTGTCGGCGCTGCCGGTCGAAGCGACGATCACGCTTCCGAACGGAAGCCTCGGTGAGGCGCCGATGCGGTTCGTGCGGGAGTTGGCGGCGGCTACCGCCCGATTCGCCGCCGACTGCGAATGCTTCGCAACGACCAGCAGCACCACCCCGGCCGGCGAGGAAGTCGGCTCGGCCTCGGCGGAGGTTCCGCCGGCTGCACGCGCGGCCTGAGCGCGCCATATCGCAGGTTTCCTGGGATGCCGGCCTGAAACAGCGCCGGCTCCCGGGACCTGCCGGCACTTTCTCTCCACCTTCCTGACCCTGGCTTTGCCGTGCCGTGAAACGGGTGGTCTTTGTCATGCCAAGAATCAACGGTGACCGTGGAATGCCGCCGCTTCCGGCGCGGCACGACAGGATCACGGTTCCGGTCTGGATTCTGCTTCTGGGCTTGGTGGCCCGGCTCCTTGGCCGCGCGGCGCTGACCCTCGCGCGGCATCCATTCGCGGTTGCCCTGGCTGTCTGTCTGACGATGGTCTACCAGCGCAGCGATCCGCTCGGCCTCGGCGCCCTCATCAGCGTGGCGTCGCTGATCGCTGTCGCATGGCGATTCCTACATCGGGACTCGTTTGATCGGGCGGCCCGGTGGACCTGGGGACGGACGCGGCTGGTCTTCGTCTACCGGCGCCGGTGGCGTGCGACCACGCTGCACTGCGGGCTCGCGATCCAGATTCCGACCTCGACCGGCCAGCAAGTGACCTTCACCGAGTACTTCCCGCGTATCCGGGCGTTCCGCGCCTCGGCGGCTGTCGAGTCGCTGCGCGTCGAGCTGCTGCCGGGGCAAACGCCACAGGCATGGGCGGAGCAGGCAGAGGCATTGCGGCATGCGTATCGGGCGCGGGCGTGCCGGGTACGGGCGGAGCAGGTCGGGTTCGTATGGATCGACTTCTACCGCCGTGACCCGCTCGACCGCATCGTCACCCCGCCCCTGCTCGACGGACCGGACGGTCCGGCCGATCTCGAGAACCTTCCGCTCGGCAGGCGTGAGGACGGCGGTCCGTGGCTGCTGCCGCTGCGCGGCTCGCACGTCCTGATCGCCGGCGCGACTGGGTCGGGTAAGGGGTCGGTGTTGTGGTCGCTGATCCGCTCCCTCGGCCCGGCCGTGTCTGCCGGGGTGGCGGAGCTGTGGGTGTGCGACCCGAAGGGCGGCATGGAGATGGCGGCCGGGGCGCCGCTGTTCGCCCGGTTCGGCTACGACTTGCCTTCCATCGCGGACCTGCTTGACGACGCCGTGGCCCGGATGCAGTGCCGTGCGGATGCGCTGCGTGGGGTGGCCCGGCTGCACGTGCCGACGGTGGACGAGCCGCTGATCGTGGTGGTCGTCGACGAGATCGCCGCCCTGACCGCCTATGCGACGGATCGGGATCTTAAGCGGCGGCTGTCTGCGTCGCTGCCGCTGCTGCTGTCCCAGGGACGCGCGCCCGGCGTGGTCGTGGTCGCGGCGGTGCAGGACCCGCGCAAGGAGACCCTGCCGTTCCGCGATCTGTTCCCCGTGCGGGTGGCGCTGCGGCTGGTCGAGGCCGAGCAGGTCGACCTAGTCCTCGGCGACGGCGCCCACGACAGGGGTGCGCGCTGCGAGGACATTCCGCCTGGCCTTCAGGGCACGGGCTATGTCGCCGAGGATGGCGGCGGCGAACCGGTCCGGGTCCGGGCGTCCTACCCGGACGACGCGGAGATCCGCCGGATCGTGGAGCGCTTCGGGCCTCGGCTCGCCGAACTGCTGCCCGACGCTCGGGAACTGCCCACGGCGCCCACGCGGCCCGGCCTGCCCGCGCTGGCCGTCGCACCGGACCTGGCGGAGATTCTGCGCTCACGGGGATTCGGGGACCTCGACGCGCCGGCCCGGTCGCGGCCGTGGTTCGCCTGGCTGTGGCGTCGTACACGGGGCAGGTGGCCAAGCATGGATCGTCCGGCCGACGGCTGGGTTCCCGACCTGTCCGAGCACCCCGTGGGATCAGCGGTGACTGCCATGGACCAGGGCGGCGTCGACGACGGGGCGGGCGAGCAACCGCGGTCTGGTTCCCGGCTGGCTCGGATGCGTCAGCCGCTGGCCCGCCACGTCGTCGAGGCGGTCGCCGTCGAGGAAGGCGTGTGCGTGCGTCCGGTGGCGCTGCGCCGAGTCGACCTCGACACCGGCGAGACCACGATCGTCCCCGCGCCCTGTGGCGCCACCTTGGCGTCGAAGTGCCCGCCGTGTGCGGAGCGGGCGCGACGGATGCGGATGGCGCAGTGCAAGAGCGGATGGCACCTCGACGACGAACCCATGCCCCCACCCGACCCGCCCGGCGACGAAGCCAAGGACCTTGGCCGGTTCCGCGCCGACCTCGAAGCCCTGCGTGCCGAAGCGGAGCAGGCCGGCGACGCGGCCGGTGTCGCGGACGTCGACAGCGTGATCGGCCATGTCGATGAAGCGCTCGCGGAGCTCGGCGTGCGGGGCAAGGCGGCGCCCGACAATCGGGAACGGCCTCGGCGTACCCGCTCGACGCGGCGGCGTCAGGACGTGGTCGATCTGCCGCGGCTGCCGGTCGATCGGCGCACGCTCGGTCGGACCTACACGGCGCCGGACGGCACGGCCTGGCGGCCCTCGATGTTCCTCACCCTGACCTGCGACACCTACGGCCGCGTCCTGACCGACGGCAGCCCGGTGGACCCGGACACCTACGACTACCAGCGGGCCGCTCGGGACGCGATCCACTTCCCAAAGCTCATCGACCGGTTCTGGCAGAACCTCCGGCGGGCCGTCGGCTGGGACGTCCAGTACTTCGCCGCGCTGGAGCCACAGCGGCGACTCGCGCCGCACCTGCACGCCGCGTTCCGCGGAACCGTCCCGCGGGTCGTGCTGCGCCAGGTAGCGGCCGCGACCTACCACCAGGTCTGGTGGCCACCCACCGACCAACCCGTCTACATGCCCGACGGCCCGACGCTGCCCGCCTGGGACGAGCAGGCCGGCGGCTACGTCGACCCGACGACCGGCGCTGAGCTGCTCTCGTGGGAGGAGGCGCTCGACGCGATCGGCCCGGACGACGAACCGGCCCACGTCGTCCGGTTCGGACCGCAGATCCGCGCCGACGGCGTCACCGCGAACAGCGCGACGGCCGGTCGGCTGATCGGCTATTTGACCAAATACCTAACCAAGTCGTTGGACGGCTGCCACTCCGTCTAGACGGACCGCCAGCGTCACCATGTCGACCGGCTCGCGGCAGCATTGCGCACAAATGCCCGCGAAGCGCGGCTACGGAGAAGGAAGCATTCACAAGCGGGCCGACGGCCGATGGTCGGGTGTGATCGACCTCGGTTGGAAAGACGGCAAGCGGCGACGGAAGTACGTCTACGGCGTCACGCGTGCGCAGGTCGTCGACAAGGTAAAGGACGTCCAGAAGGCTCGGGAGGCCGGTCCGATCCCGACCAAGGGCCAGACGGTCGCGCAGTGGTACGCGACCTACCTGGAGAAGGTCGCGACGCCGAAGGTCAGGCCCTCCACTCTGGCGAACTACCGGCGTGAGTACGACAAACACATCGGCCCGAACCTTGGCCGACTCCGGCTGGAGAAGCTCGAACCCGTCCACCTGGCTGACCTCTACGCGCGCAAGCAGAGAGAGGGCTTGTCGGTAGCCTCGGTGCGCCTGCTCCACGCGAACATCAGGCGGTGTCTCAACGTCGCGATGAAGTGGGGGCTGATCACGCGCAATGTCGCGCTGGTGGTCGACCCGCCGTCCCGCGTCGACCATGAGGTCGATCCCTTCACGGTGGACGAGGCACGCCGGTTCCTCGCGGCCATCCGCGGCCACCGGATGGAGGCACGCTGGATCGTCGGCCTGTCGCTCGGCTTGCGCCAGGGCGAGGCCCTCGGTCTGTGGTGGGACGACTTCGACCTCGAAGCCGGCACCGTCCAGGTCCGGCGGCAGTTGGAGCGTCCGCGCGTCAAGGGCGCCAAACCGACCTTCGGACCGCTGAAGACGGCGCGGAGTAGGCGCAAGCTCAACCTGCCCTCGCCGGTCCTGGCGGCGATCCGCGCGCACGACGAGCGGCAGTACGACGAGCAACAGGATCTCGGCGAAGACGCCTGCGCAGACGCGCGGCTCGTCTTCGCGACGACGATCGGAACGCCGATCGATGCGCGCAACGACAACCGCGAGTTCAAGGCGATCTTGAAGGCGGCAGGCCTCCGTGACATCCGGCTTCACGATCTCCGGCACACGGCGGCGAGTCTGCTCGTCGCGCAGAAGGTGCCGATGCGCGTCGTGATGGAGGTCCTCGGCCACTCGCAGATTGGCCTGTCCATGAACACCTACAGCCAAGTCGCGGAGCCGGTCCTCCAGGCCGTGGCCGACGCGGTCACATCCGCGCTGTGGGACGAACCGGGAACGGAAGCCTGATGGCTGTCAGATGGCTGTCAAACGATCAAGCCGGCGGCCTGCTGCGGACGTTTGTGCTGGTGGCGCTGGAGCCGACGAGGGGACTCGAACCCCTAACCGCCCGATTACAAGACGGGCGGTTATCGCGGCATCAACGGTGGCCTCCAGGTGCTCGGCGGGCGGAACGGCGGCGCTCCGGGAGGTCCGGAAGGTGTGGGGCTGACCGTCGCGGGCCAGGCTGGGATTCGCGCCTCATCGAGCCGCCCACCAGTAGAAGCGGGTTTCATCGTACGAGATCACGAGCATGGTGCGGACCGCGTCGGCCGGCCAGGCTCGGGCGCGTACCTCGTCCGCCCAGGCGTCCTTCAGCCAGCCCGGCTCGCCCTCTTCGCCACCGCGCAGGGCCACCGAGCCCGCGCCCCGGCTGCCGAGCCGCCAGCCGCCGGCCCGCAGCCACACGTCGACCGCGTCGGCGAACACCCGCTGCCCAGCCGTCGACGCGACGGGCCGCACCACCGACACGGGCGGGAGCGCGAGCGGCAGCGCGACCACCTCGACGAGGTGCCCGGCGTCCGCTCCGTGCCCGTCGTCAATCCATCTCGCCACATGACTGCTCACGTCGGCAGAATAGACAGTCCTGCCGTCAGGGCAAGATCCTCCGCAAATCTTGCCGGATATGTTCGTCGCTGTTCTGACGTCCTCTCGGCGAGCGCTCGACATTGTTTTGTATAGCGCTTTTCGAGCGCTCGTGACCGTGCGTTTCCGCCCGGCACGGCCGGTCGACGCCGACCGGAACGCGTCGATGCGCTGCTGGCTGGTGAGGGAACGACCCAGTGGCTCGACGAGGCGGAGATCGCGGAGAGGCTGCGGGTTCTGCGTGCCGACCCAACTGCCTGGCATGTGCATGGCACAGGGCAGTTCAGCCTCGCCGGCGCGCAGGCGAAGACGGCGCTGTATTTCGACGAACGCACCAGCAGATGGGGCGATCCGTCGGGCGCCATCTCCACGACGCACATCCTCAAGCCGGCGATCGGTGGGCTGGACGATCACGATCTCAACGAGCACCTGTGTCTGTCGGCCGCACGTCTTCTGGGACTACCTGCCGCGATGACGGAGGTCCTGTCCTTGGGCGCGGAGCGGGTCATCGCGGTGACCCGGTACGACCGCCGGCGGAACCGCCAGGGGATCGCCGTCCGGATTCATCAGGGGGACATGTGTCAGGCGGCGGGCGTGCCGCCGATGATCAAATATCGGAACGAAGGTGGTCCGAGCCCCGAGGTGGTCATCGATCTGTTGCGACGCCACGTGGTGCCGACGGCCGCGGCGGCCGACCAGGTGAACCGGTTCGCCGACGCGCTGGGCTTCAACCGGGTCATCGCCGGCACCGAAGCGCACGCCAAGAACTACTCCGTCCTGCTGGTGCCGGTGGTCGGCTGTACCGTCATGTCGTTTTTCCGCGAGACCTGAGGCTCGGCGGCGAGCACGCTGGGTCTTGTGTATCTGGACGTCCAGCGGTGTGTACGGGCCGTGCAGGCGCGCGACGAGCGCTTCGACGGCTGGTTCTTCACCGCGGTGCTCACCACCGGGATCTACTGCCGGCCCAGCTGCCCCGCGACGCCGCCGAAGCCCGAGAACATGCGGTTCTTCCCGAGCGCGGCGGCGGCGCAGCAGGCCGGGTTCCGGGCCTGCAAGCGCTGCCGGCCCGGCGCCGTGCCCGGCTCGCCGCAGTGGAACGAGCGCGCGGACCTGGTCGCCCGCGCGATGCGGCTGATCGCCGACGGGCTGGTCGACCGTGAGGGCGTGCCGGGGCTTGCCACCCGGCTCGGCTACAGCGTCCGCCAGCTCGAACGGCAGCTGATGGCCGAGCTCGGCGCGGGCCCGCTTGCCCTGGCCCGGGCGCAGCGCGCGCAGACCGCCCGCCTGCTGATCGAGACCACGACGCTGCCGATGACCGACCTGGCCTACGCGGCGGGCTTCGCCAGCGTGCGCGCGTTCAACGAGACGGTCCGGGAGGTCTTCGCGCTGTCGCCGAGCGAGTTGCGGGTCCGGGCCCAGACCCGGGCGAAGGCCGGCGACGAGCCGGGAGCACCGGGCCGGACAGCCGGCAGCCAGACGGCCGGCAGCCAGACGGCCGGCAGCCAGACAGCCGGCAGCCAGACGGCCGGCACCATCGTCGTGCGCCTCCCGTTCCGCCGCCCGCTGTGCCCGGACAACCTGTTCGGCCACCTCGCGGCCACGGCGGTGCCGGGGATCGAGGAATGGCGAGACGGCGCCTACCGCCGGACGCTGCGGCTGCCGCATGGCCACGCCGTCGCGACGCTGCGGCCGGCGCCGGAGCACGTCGAATGCCGGCTGGCCCTGTCTGACCTGCGTGACCTGACGACCGCGATCAACCGGTGCCGCTGGCTGCTCGACCTCGATGCCGACCCGGTAGCCATCGACGCCCTGCTCGGTGCCGACGAGGCGCTGGCTCCGCTCGTCGCCAAGAGCCCAGGCCGGCGGGTGCCGCGCACCACTGACCCGGCGGAGCTCGCGATCCGCGCCGTGCTCGGCCAGCAGGTCTCGACGGCGGCCGCCCGCCGGCTCGCCGCCCGGCTGGTGACGGCGCACGGCGAACCTGTCGAGGACGCCGACGGCGCGCTGACCCACCTGTTCCCGACCGTGTCGGCCCTCGCCGAGCTGGACCCGGAGACGCTCGCGATGCCCCGGTCCCGGCGGGCGACCGTGCTGGCGCTGGTCGCCGCGCTCGCCGCCGGGGAGCTGGAGCTGGACGTCGGCGGCGACTGGGAGCGGGCTCGGGCCCAGCTCGCGGCGGTGCCGGGCGTCGGGCCGTGGACCGGCGAACTGGTCGCGATGCGCGCGCTCGGCGACCCGGACGCGTTCGTCGCCACCGATCTCGGCGTCCGGCGTGCGGCGTCCGAGCTCGGCCTGCCGTCGACGCCTGCCGCGCTGACGACGCGTGCCACGCCCTGGCGGCCGTGGCGTGCCTACGCCGTCCAGTACCTGTGGGCGACGAGCGACCATCCCATCAACCAACTTCCAGCTGACTGACCCTGAGGAGAGAGAAGATGCTTGCCCAGCAGGCAGAACACGTGACGCACACGGTCGTCGACAGCCCGATCGGTGATCTGACGCTGGTCGCCGTGGACGGCGCGCTCGCCGGCCTCTACATGGAGCAGCATCGCCACCGCCCCGCCGAGGAGACGTTCGGGGATCCCGACCCGGCCGCCTTCGACGACGTCATCGCCCAGCTAAGGGCGTACTTCGAGGGAACGCTGACGCAGTTCGATCTACCACTGTCGCCGCGTGGGACCGAGTTCCAGCGGACCGTGTGGGCCGGCCTGCGCGAGATTCCCTACGGCCAGACGATCTCGTACGGTGGGCTGGCCGACCGCCTCGGCCGGCCGGGCGCCGCCCGAGCCGTCGGCCTCGCGAACGGGCGTAACCCGATCAGCATCATCGTGCCGTGCCACCGGGTCGTCGGGTCCTCCGGCGATCTCACCGGCTACGGCGGCGGCCTCGACCGCAAGCGGCGCCTGCTGGCGCTGGAGGCGGCCCGCGTCCCGGCCGCGGCGGGAACCGGGACTGGCATCCTCCCCACGCTGTGGTAATCCTGCGGTAGGCGGCCCGGCTGGACGGGCCGCCTACCGCGCCGTCGGCGGTGCGGCGAGGATGCCGGTCTCGCGCAGATGGGTGACGACCTGATCGGCGTTGGCCTCGGCCGACACCCCGCCGGAGGCGTCGAGGCGGATCTCCGGGTGCAGCGGCGGCTCGTAGGGGGAGTCGACGCCGGTGAAGTTGGTGAGTTCGCCGCGGCGGGCTTTGGCGTAGAGGCCCTTGCGGTCGCGGGCTTCGGCGACGGCGAGGGGGGTGTCGACGTGGACTTCGATGAACTCGCCGTCGTCGAGCAGGTCGCGGGCGAGTTGTCGTTCGGCGCGGAACGGGGAGATGAACGAGGTGAGCACGATCAGGCCGGCATCCGCCATGAGTTTCGCGACTTCGGCGATGCGGCGGATGTTCTCCACCCGGTCGGCTTCGGTGAAGCCGAGGTCCTTGTTGAGGCCGTGGCGGACGTTGTCGCCGTCGAGCAGGTAGGTGTGGAAGCCCTGGTCGTGCAGCCGTTTCTCGACGAGGTTGGCGATCGTCGACTTGCCGGCGCCGGACAGGCCGGTGAACCAGACGACCGCCGGCCGCTGGCCCTTGCGGGCCGCCCGGGCGGCCTTGTTCACCTCGACGGCCTGCCAGTGGATGTTGTGTGAGCGCCGGAGCGCGAAGTGCAGGAGGCCTGCGGCGACGGTGGCGTGGGTGAACTTGTCGATGAGGATGAATCCGCCGGTGTCCCGGTTGGCGGAGTAGGGGTCGAAGGGGACGGGCCGGTCGAGGCTGAGGTTCGCGACACCGATCTCGTTGAGCTCGAGTGTGCGTGCCGCGGCGTGTTCCAGGGTGTTGACGTTGACTTTGTACTTGGGGTGGGCGACGGTCGCGCTCACCGTGCGGGTGCCGAGTTTGAGCAGGTAGGACCGGCCGGGCAGCATCGGCTCGGGGCTCATCCAGACGAGGTGACACTCGAACTGGTCGGCGACCTCCGCCGGGCTGTCCGCGGCGGCGATCAGGTCTCCGCGGCTGATGTCGATCTCGTCTGCGAGCACGAGGGTCACCGACTGGCCGGCGATGGCCGTGTCCAGGTCGCCGTCGGCCGTGACGATCCGGGTGACGGTGGACTCCTGCCCGCTCGGCAGCGCGCGGACCCGGTCGCCGGGACGGACGACACCGCCGGCGACCTGGCCGGAGAACCCACGGAAGTCCAGGTTGGGCCGGTTGACCCACGCCACCGGCAGGCGCAGCGGCCCCGCGGCCGACGCGTCGGCGATTTCGACTGTCTCGAGGAACCCGACCAGGGTCGGCCCGGTGTACCAGGGGGTGTTCGCCGACGGCGCGGTGATGTTGTCGCCGCGCAGCGCCGAGAGCGGAATGCAGGTGATCGCGTCGCCTTCCAGACCGATCTGGGCGGCGAAGGCGCGGTAGTCCGCCTCGATGGTGGCGAAGACGTCCTTCGAGTAGTCGACGAGGTCGAGCTTGTTCACCGCGAGCACGACCTTGCGGATTCCCAGCAGCGAGACCAGGTAGCTGTGCCGGCGGGTCTGGGTGAGCACGCCCCTGCGCGCGTCGATGAGGATGACGGCGAGGTCGGCGGTGGAGGCGCCGGTGACCATGTTGCGGGTGTACTGCTCGTGGCCAGGGGTGTCGGCGACGATGAACTTGCGCTTCTCGGTGGAGAAGAACCGGTAGGCGACGTCGATCGTGATGCCCTGTTCGCGCTCGGCGGCCAGGCCGTCGACGAGCAGCGCGAAATCCAGCTCACCGCCCTGTGTGCCGACCTTCTTCGAGTCGGCCTCGAGCGCGGCCAGCTGGTCGGAGAACACCAGCTTGGCGTCGTAGAGCAGCCGGCCGATCAGCGTCGACTTCCCGTCGTCGACGGAGCCACAGGTGATGAACCGCAGCATCGACTTGTGCTCGTGCCGACGCAGGTACTCCTCGATGTCGTCGGCGACGAGGTCGTCGGCCGCGTGCGCCATCAGATGTTCACCACCATCAGAAGTACCCCTCGTGCTTCTTCTTCTCCATCGACCCGGCCGAGTCGTGGTCGATGGCCCGGCCCTGGCGCTCCGAGCTGGTCGTGAGGAGCATTTCCTGGATGATGTCCAGGAGCGTCGCGGCCTCGCTCTCGACGGCGCCGGTCAGCGGGTAGCAGCCCAGTGTGCGGAACCGGATGGAGCGTTGCTGGGGAACCTCGCCGGGGTTCAGCGGCATCCGGTCGTCGTCGACCATGATGAGCGCTCCGTCGCGTTCCACGACCGGCCGCGCCGCCGCGTAGTACAGCGGCACGATCGGGATGTTCTCCTTGTGGATGTACAGCCAGACGTCCAGCTCGGTCCAGTTCGACAGCGGGAACACCCGCACGGACTGACCGGGAGCCTTGCGCGCGTTGTAGAGCCGCCACAGCTCCGGGCGCTGGTCCTTCGGGTCCCAGCGATGCGCCGCGGACCGGATCGAGAACACGCGCTCCTTGGCCCGCGACTTCTCCTCGTCGCGGCGCGCCCCGCCGAACGCCAGATCGAAGCCATGCTTGTCCAGCGCCTGCTTGAGCCCCTCGGTCTTCCACATGTCGGTGTGCATCGCCGAGCCGTGGTCGAACGGGTTGATCCCCGCCGCGAGCGCGTCCGGATTCTGGTGGACCAGCAGGTCGAGACCCAGGTCCGCGACCAGCCTGTCGCGGAACTCGTACATCGCGCGGAACTTCCACGTCGTGTCCACATGCAGCAGCGGGAACGGCGGCTTCGACGGGTAGAACGCCTTCATCGCCAGGTGCAGCATCACGGCGCTGTCCTTGCCCGCCGAGTACAGCAGCACCGGCCGCTCGCTCTCCGAGACGGCCTCGCGGAAGATCTGGATGCTCTCGGCCTCCAGCCGCTGCAGGTGCGTCAGGTGGCCGGAGCCCGAGAGCAGCCCGGAGGCGCCGGCGTCGATCTGCGTGCTCATGTCCACTCAATCAGTTCCCGCACGGTCAGATTCCGCGCGGCCCGCCGCTCGAGCATGTCGACCGTCTCCTCTCCATCCCACGCGTGCCCGCACTGGCCCTGGAACAGCACCGGGCAGTCGGGCTGTTCCGGCCGGTGGACCGTGTCGGGAGTGGTGTTCGCGGTCACGCTCTCGGCGCGGGGTGCCGAACTCGGATCCGAACACGACGGGGACGGGGTCGACCGACGTTACCAGCCGGCGCGGCGGGGGAGCCTCGATCGCCCGGGCCGGGATGAGCTCCAGGCCGCGACCGAAAGCCGATCGGAGGATCCGGCACGGCTACCGATGCCGGCCGTGCCACCGGCGCGGAGGGCGGGCCGCTGTAGGGCGACGCCTGACGGCCGGCCGGCCTAGGGGACGGCCGGCCCGTCGGCGGCCGGCGCCGCGGGTTCGAGCTGCTCGAGGTATCGCTCGATGAGGGCCAGCGTCTCGGCGTGGCCGGTGGTGATGCCCAGGGAGTCCTCGGTGGTGAGAATGCGGGCGACGCCGAGGATGATGAGGGCGACGGCGGGCGGCGGCGCCAGGTCGAGGCTCACGCCGGCGTCGGTGAGCAGGCCGGCCAGGGCCTTGACCTCCATGGCGCGGAAACGTTCCGCGTAGTCGGCTATCTCGGCCTGGATGGCCTTGCGATGATTGGCCAGCGCCTGGAACTCCGACAGCAGGGCGGTGCCCACCGGCTCGCTGGAGAGCTCCCAGAGCGCCCGCAGCGGTTTATCCGATGCAAGCGCCTGCTCATACCGTTTCAGATTGGCCTCGGCGCCTTTCTGGAACAGCGCGAGAAACAGATCGTCCATCGTGCGGAAGTAGTAGTGCACGAGCGCCGGCTTGACGCCGGCCTTCGCCGCGACCCGTCGCGAGGTCGCGGCGGCGTAGCCTTCCTCGATCATGATCTGGGCGGTGACGTCGAGTAGCGCGGCTCTGGTCCTCGAGTCCTGCGCTCCCATCCGGCGGGGCGTCGTCATGGCGTGCCGGTCCTCGCTGCCAGCCGCGCGGCCCGCGCCCTCACCAGCCCCGACGCCACACCTCTTGACACGCGGGGCGATTGAAGGATAGGCATTCGCCCAGCATAGCGATTGGGCGATCGCTCAGCATGGGCTCGCGGTGGGCCACTCGACCCATCAACGCACCGTGAGCACCCGCCGGCAGGCCGCGACGCGAGGAATCCAGACGCATGACCGACACGGCCACCGCACCGCAACCGCCGTTCCGCTACGCGGGCAGCAGGGTGCCGCGGGTGGAGGACGGCCGGCTGCTCACCGGGCACGGCACCTTCGTCGACGACATCACGTGGCCGGGAATGCTGCATGCCTGCTTCGTGCGCAGCCCGTTCGCCCGCGCCCTGATCAACAGTATCGACGCGTCCGCCGCACTCGAGCTGCCCGGCGTGCATGCCGTCTTCACGGCCGCCGACCTGAACCCGGACGTACACGAGCAGTGGTACACCTCCTATGGCCCGAACATTCCGACACCCCCCGGCCACCGCTGGCCGCCGATGAGGTGCGTTTCGTCGGTGAAGCCGCCGGCCAGCTGAACTTCAGGCCGGTCAATGCGTCGCTGGTGACCAGGGGAGGCACGCGCGCGCGGCGACGTCAGTGGTGGCCGCTAGCCACCTCGCGGGAGAGAGATGGGTACGCGGCGCAGATAGGCGGCGGTGGGGACCGCGTGGGGTCGGCCCCGAGGAGGACCTCGTGCATCGCCCTGGTCAGCTCGGAGGCGGCTGCCCCGTCAGGATGCAGTTAGAGGTCGTCCGCTGTAGGGGCGTTCGGGATGCCGAGGGCGGCCAGGAATGGCCAGAGCACGGCTTCGGCCCAGGAGTCGTTGATGTCCAGGATGGTCGCTACGGCGGCGGGGTCCGGGCTGAGGCCGGCTTCCTTGGCCCACGCGACGGCGGCGGGTGCCGCCTTGGAACCGGGCGGCCCCGCGGTCGCGTAGAGACGGCCGAGGGCTTCGCGCTGGCGTTGCTGGCAGGCGGTTTCGTCGTGCCGGTGGATCTGATCTGTCGCTGATCACGCTCTGGGCGTTGTGGTTTTACGTTGATCGGGTGACGGTGTCGGAGCCGGTTTTGCCTGTGGAGGACGGGTTCGAGCTGGAGTTCGCGGAGGTCGCGGGTCTGCGGCCGTGCCGGCTGCCGCTGGGCTCGTGTGTGGATGTCCGGTTCGAGCGGGTGGTGCCGGTGCGGTCGTTTCGCTGGACGCGCGCGGTGAGCCGGGTTTTCCGGGTTGGTGGTGGTTCGCTATGACTGGTGAGCTCGTCGGCTACGAGTCCTGGCTGGAGCGGGACCGGCTGGCGTTGCTCGACTACGACCCGCGGGTGGTGGGGGTGGCCTCGCAGCCGTTCCGGTTGCGCTGGCGGGACGAGGCCGGCCGTGTGCAGGTTGCGCATCTCGGAGTGCCGACCAGTTTCCCGAATCTGGTCGGCTCCCTCGTCGGCCAAAGTTGGGGACCTGGCACCAGCGAGCCGGCACCGATGACGCATACCGCACCTACGCGCTGCGGCTGCGCCAGGAACACCGGAACCGGCCTGCCTTCCAGGACGAGCTCAACCTCGCCGGCGTCCCGCGCCTCTGACCCTCCGCGCCCCTGACCCTCCGCGCCCCTGACCCTCCCACGCCGAAAGCCACGGGTCATCGCGGAAAGCTTCGTCCATCCAGCGCTACCGGAACTCTCCAGCGCTCGCGTGGTGAGCCTGCCGGCTGCGGCGGGAACGTCCGCCGAGGCTCGGCGGCATTGCCGCGTGGACCGTCCGTGCTCGTTCAGAACGGGCAGGGGTCGTCCGCGCCGCACCGGCGGCCTGGCGGCGTCTCCGGCGGGTTCTGGTCGTCGCCGTTGGTGCGGTAGGTGCGGCCGCCCGGGCTGGTCCACGTGAAGATGCCGGGCTGGGGCTGGGTGAGGGACCATCCGGGCTGGTCCTTCATGGCGTGGTGGTGGGGGCAGGCGGGGCCGAGGTTGTCGTGGCTGGTGCGGCCGCCCCTGGCCCAGCCGGTCGTGTGGTCGAGGTCGCAGCGGATCGCCGGGGTCGGGCAGCCGGGGAAGGTGCAGCTCACCGTGCGGGCCCGGATGTATCGCGCCAGTGCGGGGGTCGGGAAGCGGCGGTGGCCGACGTCGAGGACGGTTCCGCTGGCCGGGTCGGTGAGGATGCGCCGCCAGACGGCGTCGCCGGCGAGCCGGCGGGCCAGATCGGCCGCGATCGGGCCGTAGCCCACGAGCTCGGCGGGTTCGTCGTCAAGGCCGAGCAGGGTGCCCGCCCCGATGACGACCTGGATCTCGGTCACCACGTATTCACGCCGGTTACCGAGCAGCAGGCCGGTGAGGACGTCGGCCCGCTTCGCGCCGATGTCCCGGGTGTCGCCGTCGGCCGTCGCGTCGGCCCGGGCGATCCGGTCGATCCGGTCCATGACCGCGCGGGCGTCCTCGGCGGCCAGGTCGGCGGTCAGCTGGGCCATTCCGTCATCCGACGGCCGGACGGTGACGTTCCGGTTCCGGCGGGCTTCGGCTCGACGCCGGGACGCCGCCGCAGGATCGGCTCGATGGACGAGCTTCCTGGCCTTGATCCGCCACGCGGACGGGGAGGCAAGCTTCCTGCCGGCAAGCATCTTCTGCTCGACGTCGGCGGTCTGCTCGTCGGTCAGCGGCGACGTGGCCTCGGCGAGGGCCCGCACACGGGCGTAGTCGAGCTCCCCTGCGGCCAGCATGGCCAGCGCGGACGGGAGCCGAGTGGCGATATCCCAGTACTTCGACAGCCTGTCCGCGGCAGTCCTGGGCGACTGGCCGAGCAGCGCCGCGATCTCGTCGTCCACGTAGCGCGAACAGGGCTCTCCGTCTGGCGGCGGCCGAAGCTGGGCGAGCCTGACCTGCGCTCGGATCTTCATTGCCTCGACCCGAGATCCCAGCCGCTCCACCTGCTCGACCGCGCTCAGCGCGAACTGCTCGGAGCAGCTCTCCAGCGCCTTCAGCAACACGTCACAGCCCGCGTTCATCACCGCAAGCTCACCAAGGACCGCGGCCTCCCAGCCGAGCCTGCCCGCCCGCCCCTCATGATCCTCGGACAAGAGCGGGCCGTCCCGCGTTGGCCCCTGCCGCGCGGGCATCGACGGACGGCCCACCGGCAGCGGCCGCTCCATCACCGCCGTGCCTTTTCCCCCGATCCTGGACGCACGCCCAGATCGAGCGACGACGGCGGCCGGCGAAATTTCGGGCTCATCGAGCTCGACACAACCATCGAACATGCGTTCATTCTAGGAGGTGGATCCGACAATGCAAGTCTCCGCTCCTCGGGCGCCACCAGCTGTACCGAGAGCAAATGAATCCACGGTCCTTTGCGAAACATGGACATCAAAAGGCTCAAGAAAAGCCATGCCCGCCGCCGGCGCTCGGAGCGCTTATGCGCGCGTTAACGCCTCGCCCAACGTCCGGCATCCGGAAGGGCCACCATCGGCAACCTTCTAAGCGAGGAGCGCAGGACTCCGTCGCCGGAGTGAGCGCCGTATCCGGCCGAGCGGCCAGCCTCGGAGCACCCGTGAGCCAAGTCGCGCGTGAGCTGCAGGCCGGGTCTTCGGCCCGCTCACCGGATCCGTGCCGGCCCAGGAGCGACAGCGCAAGGTCGAGGCGTCTCCGCCGGTCCGCCCGTCCTCGCTCTCAGCGGCAGGCCAGCGCCTCCGTGCTGAAGCGGAGGAGGCCTGCTTCGAACTCTGTCGGGTCGTCGGCATCCGGCTGGTAGCGGGCCATACGGTCGTGGACGAGGCCGAACCACGAATGTATGAAGGAGGCATCCTCCTTGCGCAGCCGGCGGTGTCAATGGCGTGAGCGACTACGGTAGGACGTCGAGTTCAGCTCGAAGCAGGTAGGGTTTTGGGCGTGGGGGTTTGTCCAATTGTCGGATAGGACGGGGTGGGCGCGGTCGCGCCGTCCCGGGAGACGGCTCACCTTGAACTTCCGATATCACCCAGCCCGGCCGGGATATAGCCTCCGAGCGTGTCTGCGGTGATCGGCGTGACGGAGTCCCCCGGCGGGCGTTCGCCGCGCCTGCCCCGGCCGCGGGTGGCGGTGGCGCGGGTGCGTCGCTCGAGGTAGCGGGCGAGGTAGGACAGGCTGGCGTTGACGGCGATGTAGACGACGGCGACGACCGCGTAGGCCTGCAGGATCGAGTGCTCGTAGCTGCCGGTGATCCGCCCCCGGTGCAGCAGCTCGGAGTAGGGCAGGACGAAGCCGAGCGAGCTGTCCTTGAGGAGCACGACGAACTGGCTGACGAGCGACGGCACCATGAACCGGACCGCCTGCGGCAGGCGCACCAGTCGCATGCCCTGCCAGAACGTCAGGCCGATCGACGCCGCAGCCTCGGCCTGGCCGCGTGGCAGCGCGAGCACACCGGCCCGGATGATCTCCGCGAAGACGGCGCTGTTGTAGACCGCGAGCCCGATCACCAGGAACCAGAAGACCGGCAGCTTCACGCCGAGGACCGGCAGGCCGAGGCTGATGAACAGGATGAACAGCAGCAGCGGGATCGCCCGCCAGAACTGCACCCAGACGGTCGCGGCCGCGCGCACCAGCCGGGACGGCGCGAGCCGGCCGACGGCCAGCGCGAAGCCGAGCGCGAACGCGAACACCCCGGCGACGGCGGCGGCCTTGAGCGTGTTGAGCAAGCCAGCCGCGAGGAAGCGCAGCACGGCTGGATCGCTGACGAAGTCCCACCGGGCCTCGTCGAGCTGGCCACGGTCGGCCAGACGGCGCACCGCCACGGTGACGAGCGCGGCGACGACGAGCAGCGCGACGCCCGAGCCGATCCATGCCCGCCGTCGCGCCCGCGGGCCCGGTGCGTCATAGAGCACGGAACCGCTTGTTCCTCCTGTTCCTCCTGTTCCTCTCGAGCTCACCGGGTCACCGCCAGCCGGCGCTCCGCGGCCCCGATCAAGGCGCCCAGCGGCAGGGTGATGATCAGGTAGGCGACGGCGGCGCCGAGGAAGATTGGGATGGGGTCGGTCTGGTCGGTGTTGAGCCGCTCGGCCTGTCCGGTCAGCTCCAGCACGCCGACGGTCGCGGCCAGCGAGGTGTTGCGGACCAGCGCCGACAGCAGCCCGCCGACCGGCGGGATCACGGTGCGGAACGCCTGCGGGAGGATGACGTAGCGCAGCGTCTGGCTGAAGCCCAGGCCCAGTGAACGCGCCGCCTCCGCCTGCCCGATGGGCACTGACGCGATTCCCGAGCGCAGCGCCTCGGCGACGAACGCGCCGGTGTAGCCGCCGAGCACCAGTACGGCGGACACGAACAGCGAGTAGATCACGCCCGCTTTCGGCAGGCCGTAGACGAACAGGAACAGCAATACCAATGGTGGCGTGTTCCGGACGGTCTCGACGTAGAGCAGGCCGGCCGCCCGCAGCGGCGCGACGGGGCTGACCCGCGCGCTCGCCACGATGACGCCGATCCCGAGCGCGAGCAGGAACGACAACGCGGTGAGCTCGAGCGTGGCCCACATCCCGGACACATAGAAGTCCAGGTTGTCCAGCACGACTTGCACTAGGAACTCCCTGCATCGGTTGTGGCCGAGCCCGTCCGCTTCGCGGCGCGACCTCCGGTTCACTGGCCGCCGGGGCCTCGAAGACCTGCGACGGCCGCGCGATACCCGCGATACCCGCGATGGCCGCCCGCCCGCGTGGCCGCGCGCCCGCGCGCTGGCTTGCGCGTCCGTCGACCGACGCGAGGGCTCCCCACCGGTTATCGCTTCAACGAAAACCGGTGGGGAGCCGGGGCAGGCGGCTGGTTCGCTGCGGTCAGGCGGCCGGGCGGCCGGGCGGTCAGGCGGCCGGGTACCGGTTGACGGGCGGCGGGGTCGGGGCGGTCTTCTCGACGGCGCCGACCGTCTTCTCGAAGGCCTTCTTCCAGTCGCCGTTGGCGTAGGCGGCCTCGAGGGTGTCGTTGACGAACGAGCGGAAGGCGGTGTCGGCGAGCGGGACACCGACGCCGTAGGGCTCGCTGGTGAACGGCTTGCCGACCAGCTTGTATGCCCCGTCGTTCGCGTCGATGAGGCCGAGCAGGATCACGTTGTCCGTGGTCACGGCCTCGACGCGGCCGTCGGCGAGCGCCTCGGCGCAGGCGCCGTACCCGTCGAGCAGCAGCGGTTTGGCGCTCGGCGCCTTCGCCGTGAGGTTCTTCTCCGAGGTGGACCCCTGCACGGAGCAGACGTTCTTGCCGTTCAGGTCCTCGACGCTTTTGATCGACGTGTTGTCGGCCTTGACCATGATGTCCTGGCCGGCGATGTAGTACGGACCGGCGAACCCGACCAGCTTCTTGCGGGCGTCGTTGATCGTGTAGGTCGCGACGACCGTGTCGACCTTGCCCTGCTGGATGAACGGCTCGCGGTTCTTCGAGACGGTTTCCACAAATTCGATCTTGCTGGCGTCCCCGAAGATGCGCAGGGCGAGGATCCGGGCGATCTCGGTGTCGAAGCCCTCGAACTCGCCCGAGGTCGGGTTCTGTTGGGCGAACAGCGGCTGGTCCACCTTGGTGCCGACGATGATCTTCCCGCGGGCGACGATCTTGTCCAGTGTCGGGCTGTCCGGCAGCTGAGCCAGCTTCGTCGTGGCGTAGCCGCCGGAGTTCGCCGATGGCGCGGCCGAGCCGGTGCCACCGCTCGCGTCGTCGTCGCCCCCACCGCAGGCCGCGGCGGTCAGCGCGAGCGCCGCGGCCGCGGCGACGAGGGAGAGCGCGCGCCGCCGGCCGGCGCGCGGTGCGGCGGGCGTCAGGGAGCGTTTCGGCGCTGGGGTCGGGGCCGTGTCCGCGGCCGGGCTCGGCTGGGAGCGTCCTGGCATTCGGATGCGCAAGGTCGTTCCTTTCGGTGGGACGGGACGTCGCGCCCCGTCGCGGTCGGTCGCCGCGCGTCCGACCGGGCTGTACGGGTTCCTCGAGTGGCCGGGGGACCACGCGGGTGACCGGCGCTGCCTGGATGCGGCGGTCGGGATCTCGTGGATGGCCGGTGATGGATGGCCGGCCAGATGGGATTCGTGGCCGACGCGGAATCGATGGGAGATGAGGGAGTCGGACTGGCGGCGAGTTGCGAGTTATTACTATAAGTGGCTGAAATTTAACTTAAGGTGACGTCATGGGTGTGGCGCCTCCTGCCCAAGTGGCCTGCGGCCAGTCAGGCGTGGCCCTTCCGCGGTGCTCAGCGGTTCTGGGGGTTCCGGCGTGCGCTCAGTGGGTGAGGACCTTCTCGAGGAAGTCGCGGGTCCGCCCGTGGCGTGGGTTCGCGAACAACTCGGCGGGGGCGCCCGTCTCCAGGATCTGGCCGCCGTCCATGAAGATGACCCGGTCGGCGGCGGAGCGGGCGAAACCCATCTCGTGCGTGACGACCAGCATGGTCATGCCGGTACGGGCGAGTTCCCGCAGGACATCGAGCACCTCGCCGACCATCTCGGGGTCGAGCGCCGACGTTGGCTCGTCGAACAGCATGATCTTCGGCTCCATCGCCAGTGCCCGGGCGATCGCCGCCCGCTGCTGCTGGCCGCCGGACAGGGTCGCCGGCGGCTGGTGGGCCTTGTCGGCGATGCCCACCCGCTCCAGCAGCGTCAGGGCGCGCCGCTCGGCCTCGGCCTTCGGCACCCCGCGGACCTTGCGTGGCCCAAGCGTGACGTTGTCCAGCACCGTCCGATGGCCGAACAGGTTGAATGCCTGGAAAACCATGCCAATGTCTGCCCTGGCCCTGGCGAGCGCGCGGCCCTCGACCGGCAACGGCTGGCCGTCGATGAGGATCCGGCCAGCATCGACGGTCTCCAGCCGGTTCACGCACCGGCACAAAGTCGACTTGCCCGAGCCCGAAGGCCCGATCACGGCGATCACCTCCCCTCGCGCCACTGTCAGGTCGATGTCGCGCAGAACCCGCAATGAGCCGAAAGACTTCGACACCCCTTCCAGCCGCAGCATCGGCTCGGCCTCCGGCGGCCGAGCCGGGCCGTCGCCCGCCTCGGCCGGCCGCGTCTCGGCCGGGTCGTCCGCGCGTGGTTTCAGGTCGGCCAGCACGCCCGCGGGCTGCTGGCCTGCCTCGATGGCGGGGTCCTGACTGGCGGCGGCTCCGGCGGCTCCGGCGGCTCCTGCCGAGGCGGACCCGGTTGGGGCGGGCGTGGGGAGACTGGACAGGTCGGGCGGCTCGGTGCCCGGTGCCGCCTCAGCGGCGGCCCGACCGGCAGGGGACATACCCGGCGGCTCCCTTCCGAATGCTCTGTCGGAATGTTGCACAAGGCATTACCGATCCGGTGGAACCGGAATGGCTGCCCGGCGCGCGGTGCCCCCCTGGACCACTTCTTACCTCTGTGTAGATCTTAATTCGGACGGGTGTCACCAACCAGACGCCCTGACCAAGACTTGAGCATGTCGTGATACCGAATTAACCCGACCGGTGGGCGTGCGGCCGGCTGCGCGGCGTCCCCGCCGAGACCGCCTGCCGAGACCGGCGTCCCCGCCGAGACCGCCCGCCGAGACCGCCTGCAGAGGCTTCGCCCGCCGGGCGGCCGGCCCGAGGGCGAGCACGCATCTCAGCGACGGAGCAGCTCTTCGACCGTTCCGCGGTCGGGTGCGTGTCCAGTCCGCCATACGCCGTGGGCGGCGTGCAGTTTGGCAGTGAGCTTGTCCAGCAGTGCTGCCTCCGCCTCAGATGCCTCCGAACCGGCGGCGATGAGTTTGGCGTAGCGGACGGTGTCGACGACGGCGGACTTGACGCGTTCGTGGGCACGGTAGGTCGCAAGGTCGCGGACCCACGCGACGGCTGCCTCCGGCCCCATGGCCTCGCGCCACGCGGCGCTGGCGCTCTCCTCCTCGTCCGGCTGGTAGGACATCTTGTGGAGATGTACTGCCAGGTCGTAGACGGGGTCGCCCCAGAGCGCCAACTCCCAGTCGAGAAAGTACGTCGCCCCGCCGTTTACGATCATGTTCTTGCGGTGGATGTCCGTGTGCAGCAGCCGGAACGGCCTGGGGGAGAGGGTTTCCCATCGGTCGAGGACGGGTCCGAGCGGGTCCGCCGGGAACCGCAGCGCCCTGAAAAGCTGGCCGAACTCGTCAAGGAACTCCGCGTGCACGCCCGCGGTGATCGCGGAGAGCCGACGAGCGAAGGCGGCGTTGTCACCGTCGGCGGGCCACTGGGCAGGCAACGGCGGAAGCTGCTCCAGCGCGATCCGGCCGAGCTGAATGAACAGGGTGCCTACGTCGGGGATGACCTGGTCAGGCACTCGTTTGCCGCGGGGCGCGACCGCGTCGAGGACATCGCCGTCGATCCATTCGACGATCTGGTACTCCGGGTCGGTGCTCGCATGGAGGAGCCGCGGCGCCCGAGGGATGGTGGGATGAAGGGCGCGCACGACCGAGGCCTCCGGCCAGATCGTGAGGTCCATGGTGTCGGCGCCCGGGATGGGGATGCGCACCACGACAGGGCCCGCCGGCGTCTCGACACGGACGTTGTGGTTGTAGAAGCCGGCGCTGCGGTCGGTGCGGGCCAGGGCCAGCCGGTACAGCTCGCCCGGTTCGTTCGTGACCGCTCGCGGGGCAACCGGCGGCTCTTCGCCGACGGCCTCGGTAGCCGCTGGGAGGCCCGCGGCGGTGGGCTCGGCTGGGTCCGAAGCCTTCGGGCCGATGCTCGCCATCAGACCACCTCGCCGAGGCCGAGCAGATCGCGGGTGAGCTCGTCGATTCGAGCTTTCAGGACATCGAGCGAGTCCAGTGGCTGGATGGCGGCCTCGGCGCGTCTGCAGGCATCCGTCACGTACTCATCCTCGATTCCAAGCTCCCGCAGTGCGGCTCCCGCGCACAGCACCAGCGTCGGGTACACCTCCGCGGCTTCCAGCTCGCTCACCGCCCAGCGCGCCGACTCCCGGACAAGACCGACCTGGCCCCGTCGGGCCTCCAGCGCCCCTCGGTACAACCTTGCCCGAGCGAGCCCCGATCGGTAGTTCGCTCGGGTCAAGGCCTCGACCGCTGCGTCAAACGCGACCTCCGCGCGGTCGAGGTTGCCAAGCCGCAGTTCGGCGACGGCGATCGCCGTGTGGCATTTGCCCAGCTCGTGCTGCGCCCCGATCTCGGTCTGGACCTCGATTGCGGACCTCGCTTCGGGAATCGCCGCCGCCGCGTCGACGAACGCAAGCAGCTCGGCCCGGTTCGTCCTGATGTTCGCGTTCCCGAGGTAGGACCGGGCTTCCTGGTAGTGGGCCGCCGCCTCGCCGAGAAGGCGGCCCGATGTCGTGAGATCGAAAGCGAACCGATGTGCCAGGTGGCGCAGCCGGGCTACATCGCCGCGGGACTCCGGATGCCGTCGCTCGGCGATCGTGTCCAGCTCGGTCGCGAAGCGTTCCGCGTCGATGAACCGACCCTGGCACATGTGCAGATCCGCGGCCCACAGGCCGGCGCCCATCCGAGCGGCATCGTCGTGGCTGGCCCAGGCTCGGTTGTAGATCGCCAAGGCGGCGGTCGTCTGGCCCGCGATGCGGCGTGCCTGGCCGGCCGCGACCGCGAGTCGTGCCCCTACCGGCTCGCTGACGTCCCAGTTCTCCTCTGGCGTGAGATCCAGAGCCTCGCTGGATTCACCACGGCGAAGCACCGCCTCGACGTCCATGACTCGGGCGGTCACGGCCAGCTCCGGCGTCGCTCGGGCCGGATTCTCCCGGAGGAAATCGCGCAGGTCGGTAAGCACACCACCTGCGGCGCCATCCGCCCCGCCGCGGACCGCGACCTCGACCAGGTCGAGCAACTCGACGCAGGTCATCTCCCCGACGTGCAACGAGTGGAAGATCATCTCTCGGAACGCCACCGGGTCCGCCAGCATTCGTCCGCCCAGGCTCCGGGACCTCTCCTGGTCGGTGAAGCCGCCTTCTGCTGGGTCTTCGAGCGCGCGCTGCTCCCAGGCCTCGCGGAGGAGCCGGTGAAGTTCCAGGCGGGCCGGTGCGGACAGTCGGTCGCGCAGCGCCCCGGCCATGAGCTGGTGGAAGCGGAGCTGGTCACCCGCCGGATAGACGAACGAATAGGACGAGATCGATTCCCAGGCCGTCACATGCCCGGGAAGCCTCAACGCGGCCGTCAACGCCCGGAATATCTCCTGATCGAAGATCCTGGCGACGCCGAGGACCTCCAACGTCCGCACCTCGTCGGACGCGACGTGTTGCAGGAAACGTTGCAGGATCTCCTGCTGCGTTGCCGCAGCCCACGCCCGCATTGGACCGGTACTATCTGCTTCCCCACCGACGTTGCCCGTGTCGACGGCGAGATGGAGATAGAACGGCAGCCCCGCGCTGGCCGCCGCCAGCCGTCGCCGTTCACCTTCCTCAGCCACTCCAGAGGCGCCGAGCAATGCCAGCCGCGCTTCCATCGGAAGTTCGTCGACCGGACAAGCTCGGATCAACCCACGCCAGTCGGCGTCGTATGCATCCCAGCCCAGCGGTTCTCTACCGGCGATGATGACCAGTCCGCGGTCCAGTTGGCCGACCAGATCACGTAGCCAGGAGTCGGCCAGCTGCGTGCGTCCTGAACGAGTCGGCGCCGGTACCAGCGCTTCGTAGGTGTCGATCGTCAGCACGTAGGGCCGCTCGGTGGACGCGTCGCGCAGGTCTTCAGCGAACAGGAAGGTCACGGCGTCGACGACCTCGGCGTTCGGAAGGACATCGAGCGACGACAGCGTCTCGTCGTGGCTTATCCGACGGCGGCGGCGGGCGTCCGAGGTCACCCGCTCGGCAGCCTTCAGCAACCCGAGCGCCGTTCCGAACACCGGAACTCCTGCGACCGAGTCGATGATCTCCGTGAGGACTCCGCTTTCATCGACGAACGGCAGCGTCTCCCTGCTGATCCTCAGATGAGGGTGAATGCGCTGCCACAGGACGGCGTAGGCGATGTCGAACCGGTCGAACCGCACCCCTTGCTTGCCGAATTCGGCCCGTAGCACGGCGAGCGCGTCCTCTTGCTGTCGCATCGCCGGCACCTGGAGGTCGAGCGCAGCGGTCCGCCATCGCTCCGGAGCCCGGACCCGTAGCTCTCGAAGCAGTCGTGACTTCCCGATCCCACCGACCCCGGTGATGTTCAGCACTCTCGGCGCGGAGTCACCGGTGGTCGCCGCTGCGCGGACCCGCTCGACCTCGTCGGCGAATGCCTCCAGGAGTGACTGTCGGTCCACGAACTCTCGCTGCAGCGCCGCCACCCGGCGAAACCGCGGCGCGATCGCCATCCACGACCTCCGCGAAGCTGCCCTCGATGCCTATAGCTTCGATCGCCACCGTAGCCCGACGATCGCCCCACGCATCCAATCACGCCCATCTGGCGCCGGACGCCTGAACCACGCGTTGCGTCGCCTTTCCGCTGACAATGCGGCGGACCCATCAGCGGCACCGACGTCGGACAAAGTGGCTGCGTTGTCGGCCACTGCGAGTGTCGCGGTACAGCTCAATCGCGGGCGCGTGGCTCCTGGGGCGTCGTATCGTCGCAACCTGTGCTGGCGCCGGCTGGCGGGAGCGGGTGGGCCGTGAAGATCGAAGCCGGGCAGGTCGCCGTGGTCACCGGGGGAGCGAGCGGGATCGGGTATGCGCTGGCCGGCGCGTTCGCGGCCCGTGGCCTGTCGGTCGTGCTCGCCGACGTGCGTCCGGCGCCGCTGGACCATGCCGCCGAAAGCCTGGCCGACACCCATGCGCAGGCGCTTGCCGCGGCAGGTGCGGCCGTCGTCGCGGTCGCCACCGATGTCAGCGATCCCGGCGCCGTCCAGGCGCTCGCCGACAGCACGCTGGAACGGTTCGGCCGGGTCGACGTCGTCTGCAACAACGCCGGTGTCGTCTGCAAACAGGCGCCGATGTGGGAGCAGACCCCGCAGACCTGGCGATGGCTTACCGACGTGCTGCTGCTCGGCGTCGCCAACGGGGTTCGCTCCTTCGCCCCATCCATGATCGCCCAGGGTGGTGGTCACTTCCTCAACACCGCCTCGGTCGCTGGGCTGATGCGGTTTCCCGGACTCGGCCCGTACAGCACGGTCAAGCACGCCGTCGTCGGCCTGACCGAGACCCTCGACGCGGAGCTGCGCGTGGCCGCGCCCGGGGTTGGCGCGAGCGTGCTGTGCCCGGGTCTGGTGGAGACCTCGCTCGTCGCCACGTCGGCGGCGATCCGCCCGGACGGTGCCGAGACCGCCGAGCCCCCCGAGCCGGCTGCGTCGGGCGACCCTGGCTCCCGCCAGCCCATACCGGGCGACGTGCTCACCCCAGCCGATGTCGCCGAGATCTCGATCGCCGGCATCGAGGCCGACCGGGTGCGCATCCTCACCCACGCCGACAGCTTCCGGCCGGCACGCGACAGGATCGCCGCCGTCCTCACCGACCTGGACTGGGCCGCCGCCACCCACGGCGATCCAACAGTCTGAACCGGCTACGAGCCGGCGGTGAGCCCGGCTTTCCTCGCTCCTGCCGGTAGCGTGCCGGTCGTGGCAACCACGGAGCACGGCGCGCCGACCGATCGCCCTGGCCCTGCGCTGACGGCGTCGGCCCCGACGGGCGCGGAACCGGTCGACGCGCCTGCCAAGGTGGCGGCACCCGCGGTGCCGGCGGCCGAGACAGCTGGCCGTGCCGCGAAGCCGCGGCTGGAGATCGAGTACTGCACGCGGTGCCGGTGGCTGCCGCGAGCGGCGTGGCTCGCGCAGGAGTTGCTCACGACCTTCGAGAACGACCTCGCCGCGGTCTCCCTCGTTCCCGGCACCGGTGGGGTCTTCGCCGTCCGGGTCGACGGCGCCGTGATCTGGGACCGACGCGATCAGGGCTTCCCGGAGCCGACCGCCGTGAAGCGTGCCGTTCGCGACCTCGTCGCCCCGGGCCGCAGTTTGGGCCACTCAGACGCCTGAAACCCGTTCCCAGCAGGCATTTCTCCGCGATACCGGCTGTTTGATCTTTGTCGTGATCCCGGGCACCGTCCTTCCCGACGGTGATTGACCCATCAGTCACCTGAGATCGGGAATCGGACATGACCCACACCTTGTCGACGGCCGAGTCGGTCGGCGAAGATCTGCGGGTAGGTGCCAGCGCACCCCAGAACGGGGCTGGCCTCGTATCGACGAGGCATCACATGGCCGGCGCCGTCATCAGCGTCCCGGCGGAGGTTCATGATCTTCTGGCGCGGGCGGCCGAGGCCGAAGGCATGTCTCTTCGGACCTACCTCACCAGGCTGGCCGATTCGCTCCGCACGCCTGAGGAGCGCGCCGGCCGTGCGGCTGAGGCTCGAGCAGTTCTCAGAGCTTGGAACGGCTACGACCCGTCCGACGAGGAACTGACGGAGCACCGGGCTGACCTCGACCGGCGTATCGCCCTCGCGAAGGCCGGCAGATGAACGAGCAGCACCACGTCGTCCTTGACGATTCGGCGATGCTCGCCGCCGGGCGGGGGAATGTCGCCGCGTCCACGCTGATCCACAACGCGCAGAACCCTCCAAGCTGAGGGTGACCAGGCCGAGGCTGGCCCGCGGAGTGTGGAGTGTAAGGCCGCCCGGCCAGCTGGCAGGCGCATGCACCGCGGCCGCGAGCTGTCCACCGATGCGGCAGGGGGCGTCGGGGCCGCCGCCGTCGAGGATGGCGGCGAACTCGTCGCCGCCGCCGGCGCGTCAGTGCACCGACAGGACCCGGTTCGAGGCGCCGGCGGGAACGGTCAGGCCGAGGACGACGGTGAGCTCCGGCGCCGCGGCGACACGGAGCGGCGCCAATGCCTCGAACTCGGCGCGCACGGCCGGGCTGTGGGCCGCGCCGCCGGTGAGCACGACCGCGCTGAGCTTCTCCCAGCTCAGGTCGTGACGGCCCAGCATGGCCGCGCAGCGCTCGATCGCCGGGGCGAGGACGGGTCCGGCGAGCTGGCGCAGGCGTACAGCGGTGAGGGTGAGTTCCAGCGCGAGATCCGGCAGGAAGACGTCTGCGGTCCGGGCCTCGGACAGCTGTTCGCGCAGCGTTCGGGCCGCCGCGCGCAGGTAGAGGCCGCGGCGGCGTGCGGCATGATCGTCGCCGCCGGTGCCGGTGTCGGCCCGATCAGCCCCGGCGCCGTCCCCGGTCTCGGTCCCGGTCTTGCCGCCGTCGCCCTTGCCGTCGTCGGCACCGTCATCGATCTGGTACCGCTCGCGTAGCCACGCGACGACCGCCGTGTCCAGGGCGTTGCCACCGGCTGTGTCGTCGCCCGTCTGGTCGAGCACGGTGGACAGGCCGTGGTCGGCGGCCAGCAGGGCGGCGTCGAACGTGCCGCCACCGATGTCGACGACCAGCCATAGGCCGTCCTCGGGCCGCGGGCCGAGCGCCGAGCGGGATGACGCGAGGGCCTCGTCGACGGTCGTGATGGTGTCGGGGGCGAAGCCGGCGTTCTCGCCGGCCTCCCGCAGCGCGGCGAGCTGCTCGGCCGTGAAGCAGACCGGGGCGGACAGGACGAGCCGGTCGAGCACCCGGCCGGCGTGCCGGCGTGCCAGCCGGGCGGCGTGCAGCAGTGGCTGTGTAATGGCCTCGACCGGCGCGAACGGGTGCCCGCCGAGCAGGTGCGGCTCGTCGGAGCCGAGGTGGCGTTTGACGTCGTCCCAGTACCAGTCGGGCCGGCTCAGCCGCCGGCTCTCGGCCGCGTCGCCGACGAGCCAGCGGCCGTCGCTGGACCTCGCGACCGCCGTCGGGAACCAGGCCAGCTGTGTCGCCGGCATCGTCACGACCACCGGAGAGCCGCTGCCCGGGGTCGTGTAGGCGGCCCTGGTTCTGGTCGTTCCCAGATCCACGGCTAACTGCCATTCGCGTGCCATCGTCGACTCCCTGCTCTCCTGCCACGCCCGTTCGCCGAAGATCGGGCGTCGGAAAGGCTTATCACAGGGTCTCGGCAAGGTCCGCTCCCCGGCGACCCAAGCTTCCCGGTAGGGGGTAGGTACGGCGATCGCTGACGCGAGCGGTCATGTTGCGCTGAAGCTGTGCCTAGCGATGTGTAACCGACAAGCTGCGACATGCAAGGTTCGGTGAGCGATACGCGACGATCTATGCGCAGCAGGTGAGGTGCGACGGGGATCGCTGACCGGTGACGACGTCTCCGACATCGTCTTCACCTCCGGCACGACCGGCACGCCGAAGGGGGCGATGCTCACCCACGGCGCCTCGACCCGGCTCTACGTCGCCTGGTCGGACGTCGTGGGCCTGCGCCACGGCGACCGCTACCTGCTCGTCTACCCGTTCTTCCACGCCGCCGGACTCAAGTCCGGGCTGCTCGCCTGCATCCTGACGGGGCGACGCTGCTGCCGCATCCGGTCTTCGACGTGCCGTCGGTGATGAAGAAGGTCACCGAGGAACGGGTGACCATGCTTCCTGGACCGCCGGCGATCTACCAGACGATCCTGAACAGCGGCCTGAGCGGCTACGACCTGTCGAGCTGGCGGACCGGTCGCCCGTCAAGCAGCTGCTCGGCACGCCGGCGGTCCAGGTGCCCGACGAGATCGGTCAGGCGCCGTCCGATCTGGTCTCGGTCCGGCTGCACGGACTGTCGCCCGTCGCGGCCACGGACGTGGGTGCGCTGCTGACGAACCTCGGCACGCGGACGGTCGTGGTCGTCGGGGTGTCGACCAACATCGCCGTCCCCTCCGGGGTCTTCGACCTCGTCAACCTGGTCTACCAGATGGTCGTCCCGCGACGCGATCGCTGGCGTCCCAGCGGAGTATGGCGACATTCTGATTCGGAACTCGTTGTCGCTGTGCGCCACGATCGTGACGACCGACGACGTGCTGGCAGTCTGGGAGAAGCGGGCTGCCGGCTGACGGGGCCTGTCGAGGCGCCGCCGGTCAGCCGCCACCGGAATTGAGGGCCGGGTCACCCGCCTTGATGTTGACGTCGGCGTCGAAACCCAATAGCGTGGGATGGCCCGCGGGCCGTCCAGGGCACCAGCCCCTGGCGACGTGACGACAACTGGAGGACGACATGACAGCGCTCAAGGCCGGCGCCCGGCTGCGGGACGACGCGACCGGGGTGGAGGCGGTCGTCGTCCGGGTCACGGCGGAGTCGAGCCTCGAGCTGCGCCCGGGTGGCCCGGCCGCACTGGGCAAGCGCTACACGTGCGGCGTGTGCGAGGCGCAGGTGCTCGTCGCCAAGGCGGGCGCGGCGGAGCCGGTGTGCCACGGCGAGCCGATGCCCCTCGCGCAGGCCAAGCCGCTGCCGTCCTCGGACTGACCCTCCGCGGTCTTTCCTCGCCCGGGCGGCTGGCCCGGCCCGACCACATCGGCGGCGGCCCGGGCCAGCCGCGGGCCGGATCAGTCCTCGCGAATCCGCAGGGCGTTCAGGAAAAGCTTTACCAGCTGTTCGACGCCCTCCTCGAACTCGTAGTCGAACAACTTCTGCACGAACCACATCTCGGCAAAGCGGTTCATCATCGCGCCGAGCGCCTGTATCGCCAGGTCCGGATCCACCATCGGGTCGACCTCGCCGCGCTGCTGCATGTGCCGAATCATGCGCATGACCCGCGGGTTGCTGGACTGCAGATACTCGAACCGGGAGTTATTCAGTTCCCGGTCGTAGCGGCAGACGAGCTCGATGACGCCGATGATGCGCGCCTCGGCCCGGTAGTCCCGCAGGAACTGCCGGCTGCCCTGGCGGATCCGGTCGGCGGGGGAGGCCGTCGAGGTCGCGTCGAAGACGACGGTGGACAGCGGTGACTGCAGCAGGTCCGCGAGGTTCATGGCGACCTCGCGGAAGATCTGTTCCTTCGAGTCGAAGTAGTGGTAGAAGGAGCCGTGCGAGAGGCCCGCGCGCTCGGCGATGTCAGAGATTCGTGCGTCGAGGAATCCGTCCTCCTCGAACACGGCCTTCGCCGCCGTCACCAGCCGCGCTCTGGTCGCGGCACCCTTGCGGGAGCGCGGCCCGCCGGTCTTCTCCCGGTCCGCCGGCGCTGCCGTGGACACATCATCCGTGGATGTCACGGCTGCCCCCCACGAAATTGCCCTCGCCGACCGTCACCGGACTAGTCTACCGTTGGATTGTCATTGACGTCGACGTTAAAATTTGCTTGGGCGTGTCGGTCTCGCGCGCGGGCGGCCGCGCCGGCCGCGCCGGCCGGAAGGTCCGCCGGGTAACCGCAGAAGGCGCGGCGCGCCCGCCCGGCCAAGCCCCGCTGCGTGCCACCGTCTCCGGTAAGCACCGTTGACGTCGCGTGGCTGGGGCAACAGGCTGGCCGATCAGGGTGCCTCGTACCGGGCGCGGGTCAGCGCCGTCGCGGTGCGTGCGGCCTGCTCGAAGGGCTCGAGGGTTCCGGCGGCGCGGCACAGGACGTGGGCGCCCTCGAGCAGCGTGATGAGCAGGGTGGCAAGGTCGGCGGCCTCCTCGGCAGGCAGGCAGGCCGGCCTGCCTGCCATCCGTCTCTGTGACCCAGGCGGCCCGACGGTCTCGTTGACCTCGAGTGAGCTTGAGGTTTTACGGTCGGAGGCATGATCTTCACTGACGCCGAACAGCGGTTTCTGACCCGTCAGCCCCGAGGCCACCTCTCGACCATCGGCCCGGACGGCACACCGCAGGTCAAACCGCTCGCCTTCACCTACAACACCGCCCTGGGAACGATCGACATCACGGGGTACGCGATGGCGAGCTCCGCGAAGTACCGCAACGTCCAGGCCAACCCGCGGGTGGCGTTCGTGGTCGACGAGGTCACCGAGCCGACCGTGCAGGGCGCGCACTTCCTGGAGATCCGCGGCCTCGCCGAGACCGTCACCCGCCCAGCCGCGGACTCACACCTCGCACCCGAGATCATCCGGATTCACCCGCGGCGCGTGGTCGCCTTCAACGTCGACCCAGACAGCCCCGGCCTGCACACCCGCGACATCGGCCTGGGCGGCACCAGCTCCGTCGGTGCCAGTGCCGTGAGTGCCAGCGCCGTGGGCAGCGACAGTAGGAAACTCCTGGATCAGGCTGGTTGATGCTCCAATCCCCTCGACGGCCAAGGATTACGTTCGTGGCGTTGTGCAGAGGAGCCTGATCTGCATGTTCTCGCCGGAGAGTCGCTGATCGGCCTGCCTCTTGGGTGTCTGGCGAGAAATCCCACGAGCAGCGCGCGGAGCCGAATCCAAGATCCCACCAGATTGCTTAGCCGTCCATGATCTGGTGGGATCCTGGGAGTCCTAGCTCCGAAAATTCCACCAGATCATGGACGGCTCAGCCTCGGGTACCTGCACGCTTGTTGGGCCGGTTCAAGTGGAGCAGAGCGGCCGTCGGCTGTCGGCCGTTCAGCGCGGCTGGGGCAGGTGGCGGGTGTGGGTGAAGGTGCCCTTGCCGAAAGCGAGGACCTTGGTTGGCCTGACCGCGAAGACGAGCGCCAGGCCGCCGCCCTCGTGGTGGAAGCCGCCGTCGGTGACGTCGAACTGCCAGCTGCCGTCCCACTTGGCGCGCCAGGCGGCGGCGAGCCGCGCGAGAGCCGCCCGGTCGGTGACGCGGACCGCTTCACCCTCGACCATCACGTCGGTTCCCTGGTTCCAGGCGTCGTTGCCGACGGTCAGCACGACGTTGGGGTTCTTGGCGAGATTGATCGCCTTCTGCTCCGCCGGCCCGGTGGTGAAGTGGAACGCTCCGTCGAGCCATACGGCGACCAGCGGGGTGACGTGCGGCCGGCCGTCGGCGCGAACGGTGGTTATCCAGGTGATCTGAGCGGCCTCGAGCACCTGTCGGGTCGCGGCCCAGGCAGTGGGCTGGGCGCCGGGATCGCTGAACCGCTCGTCGAGCTGGGTCACCGGGTCGTTCATCGTCAGGTCGTCCATCTTCCTTCACTCCGATCGCCGGTCATCCGCGCCACTGCAATCACGCATGGCTATTGGACCGCCGCGACCCGGTGAACTCATCGGTCGAGTCCGCGGGACTGGAGGCCGCCCGCTTCCGCCGGAGACGGACGGGGGCGGAAACGGACGCGGGCGAAATGGGCGGCGGCGGATTCGGGCGGAACGGCGGACGCGTGCGAAATGGGCGGCGGATTCGGGCGGAACGGGCGGACGCGGGCGAACCGTCGGCGAGCCTGCCCTGGGCAGTGCGTCAGGGAGCCTCGCCCAGGCAGAGGACGAAGTCGTCGCTGACCCCGGTCTCGCTGTAGGTCGCGACCATGCCCGGGAGCGCGTCGCACAGCGATGAGGACTTGACCCGGGACAGCACGATGAAATCGGCGTCGGCAGCGGAGCAGTCCACGATCTTGACGCTCTGGGAGCCGGTCTGCTTGACGCAGTCGCCGACCGCCGCGTTGCTGGGGTCGCTCTGGCTCGCGACCACCGCGACGATGATCAGAATGATCACCGCCAGGGGTACTAGCAGCCCCAGCACCGCGGGGCGACGCAGGAGCGGCTTGCCGGGGTCGAGCGGCCGGCCTGGGCCGTTGAACGACCGGGGCGGGAGCTTTCGGATGTCCTGCCACTGCACCAGGTTGAAGATCAGTGTCACCGGCGTGGCGAAGAACGAAAGGAATCCCCACCAGCCAAGGATGAGAGTCTTGGCCGACATGTCGCGGACGGTCGCCGTCCCGCACGTCTGGCAGAACGGTCCCGGCGTCTTCAGGAAACGCATGAAGACGACGAAGCCGCGATGGCCGCGGATGGTCGCCGCTACCGCCGGGCCGCCACCGCAGATGCGGCAGATGGGAGCCGGCTGCGTTCCTCCGTAAGGCCCGGGTGCAGGCCCGGTCCCTGCGCCGGGCATGGGCTGGTAGCCCTGAGGTGGGCCATACGGCTGGCCATAGCCCGGCTGCGGCGAACCACCCGGGGGTTGCGTATATCCCGGGGGTTGCGTATATCCCGGGGGTGGTGCATATCCGGGCGTCGGCCCCGGCCCGCCCTGCCAATATCCGGCCGGGCCGCCGGTCGCCGGCGGGACGTTCCCACCGGGCGGGAAGTTGCCAGCAGCCGCGCCAGAGGAGTCAGTCACCGCAGCCCCTTCGTCGAAGTCGGGCGAAGCCGCGCAAACCTACCAGAACCCCAGGGGGCGGGCGCGCTGCCCGGCGCCGCCCGGCGCCGGGCGGGTGGCCGTGCGCTCACGGCATGTCTCGGGTGATCTTCTCGGCGTCTCGGACACGAATCTCACCGGAAAGCAGCCCCGGCAACAGCGCGTCTCGCAGCTTGGCCAGAGTCTGGTTCTGCCGCTTCATGTCGTCGATGACGCGAAGCAGCGGTCGCGCGGCCCTGGTGAATCTTTCCATGGCCGCTTCGGGGACGTCAGGCACCTTCTGCGCCAAGGCTGCCGTCCTGTTCAGGCCGGGCACGGCGGAATCGCCTACCAGGCTTTCCAGACCCGCGTTGCGCAGGAGGAAGAAGGCAAACTCGGAGGTCACCTTCGCGCTGCGGGGCTCGACGTAGAAGGCCGTGTCGATGACCCAGCAGGGGACGGAAGACCAGGAGACGGCTCCAGCGTTGGCCCCCTTGCGTCCGACGACCGCGCCCGCGGCTGGTCGCAGCGCGGTGTCGTGCCAGCCGACCTGGCCGGTGCAACCGAAGACCGGAACGCAGCCGCGCCTTCGGTCCGGCTCTCGCAGCGCCCTGCCGTAGACGAGGTCTACCAGCGCTCCCAGCTTCTCGACGCGGCCGGAGCCGGCGGCTGCGCCCTCGAATATCGCGCACGCGAGCGCGTCCGACGTCGCGGCGACCTGCGTATTGACGTGAATCTTCTCGTCCAGCGTCCCGAGAACGGCGGCGATCGCCTGCTGCGTGCGCTGGTCCGGCACCGAGATCGGCCAGTTCGCCAGATCGCCGAGCGGGATCCGGTCCACGGTCGCACCGCTGACCGCACGCGCTCGAAGCGTGGCCTGGAACTGCGGGCCGATATACAGATAGAGCAGGAACCTCGCGTCGACCGCTCCGTTCCGTGGCCGCAGCAGTGCCATGCGCCGGCCGAGGCATGCCCGCAGGCCTTCGGGCATGAGAGCGGCTGCGCCGAGCTTCGTCTCGTACGAGAACAACACATCGCCGGCGACCGGCGTCACCCGGCGCGTCCAGCGTTCGAAGTCCTGTTCCGAAAGATGCGCCGACCCAGCGAGATCCAGCCGACCGTTCCCAAGACTGCTGATGCTCAGGAACCACGGCCCTGCCGACGTCTTGGCCGGCGTCGCGTGGGGACCATCGAAGATCTCGGCGACCGCGCCGATCGTGGTGCGCCGCCAGTCAGCCATCAAGGCATTCCAGCTGGGTACGGACTTCCTTCTCGAGCCGGGCAGCCTCCTCGAAATGGGCGAGAAGCTCCCCGGTCAGGCGAGTGATCTTGTCGGCGTTGGGCTCGTCACCTGACGTGTCGGGCTCGACGGCGCCCACGTACCGGCCGGGAGCGAGGACGTGGCCGTGGGCGCGGATCTCCTCACTGGTGGCCGAGTAGCAGAAACCGCGGATGTCGGCGTAGGCGATCCGCTTCCGGTGCGCCGCCGCTGTGCCGCGCCAGGCACGGTAGGTGTCGGCGATCGTCGTGAGATCGTCGTCGGTGAGGACTCGCTCGGTGCGGTCGACTATCTTGCCCATGCCGCGGGCGTCGATGAACAGGGTCTCGCCACGGCGGTCGGCGAGCGCGCCGCCGACCGTCTGGGTTTTGTTCTTGGCGAAGAACCACAGGCAGGCGGGGATCTGGGTGCTACGGAAAAGCTGAGGCGGCAGCGCCACCATGCAGGCGACCAGGTCGGCTTCGACGAGCGCGGCACGGATCTCGCCCTCGCCGGACTGCCTGGACGACATCGAGCCGTTCGCCATCACCACACCGGCGACGCCGTTCTCGGCGAGCTTCGAGATGATGTGCTGCATCCAGGCGAAGTTCGCGTTCCCGGCCGGCGGAACGCCGTACCGCCAGCGCGGGTCGTCCGTGGCGCGCGCCCAGTCGGACATGTTGAACGGCGGGTTCGCCAGCACGAAGTCCGCACGCAGATCCGGGTGCAGGTCGACGCGCAGCGTGTCGTCCCACCGGGAGCCGAGATCGCCGGTGACGCCGTGGATGGCAAGGTTCATCTTCGCCAGGCGCCAGGTCCGCTCGTTCAGCTCCTGGCCGTAGACGGTGATGTCGCCGCGCCGGCCCCGGCGCTGGTCGATGAGCCGCTCGGCCTGGACGAACATGCCGCCGGAACCGCAGCACGGGTCGTAGACCCGCCCCAGGTAGGGCTCGATGATCTCGACCATCAGCCGGACGACGCTCGCGGGGGTGTAGAACTCGCCGCCGCGCTTGCCCTCGGCCCGGGCGAACCTCTCCAGGAAGTACTCGTAGACCTCGCCCAGCACGTCCCGCGCCGACCGTGTCACCGACTCGGTCGTAATGGTCACAGGGTCGGTCGTAACCGAGGCCGACTTGGTCGTAACCGAGGCCGACTTGGTCGTAGCCGAGGCCGACTTGGTCGCAGCCGTCGCCGACAGAGGCTCGGCGAACTGGGCGGTGCCGTCCGCCTGGGCGGCGCCGTCCGCCGCCGGCTGGGCCGGGACAGCCAGACGGTGACCGGTGAAACGGGCGTCCCCGAGCAGGTCGACCAGCTCGCCGAGCCGGCGCTGATCGACGCTCGGGCTGTCGAAGATCTTCGGCAGGACGCCGGCGAGGGCCCCGTTCTCACGCATGATCGTGTCCATCGCAGCGTCGAGGAGCCGGCCGATGCCGGAGCTTGTCGCGTTCCCCGCAAGGTGGTCCCAGCGAGCCTGTCGGGGGACCCAGAAGGCGCCCCGGCGAAGGTACTCGCTCTTGTCCTCGAGGAACGGCTCGACCTGTGCATCGGGGACGCCCACGGCGCGCACGTCCGCGCGGATCGCTTCGCGCCGCTCGCCAAAGGCATCCGAGACGTACTTGAGGAAGACCAGACCGAGGACGAAGTCCTTGTACTGAGACGCGTCCACCGAGCCGCGCAGCTTGTCGGCCGCCCTCCACAGGGTGTCGCGTAGATCCGCCATGGTCGGCGGGCCGACGGTCTTCCTCCTCGGGGGCACGGTGCTCCTCAAACGGTCAGCGTCGGTTCGTGGGACGTCGTGACGACGGGTGCAGGGCCAAAGCCCGACTCAGGTTGTACCGGCAGCCGCGGACCACCGGCAGCGCGCCGTCGATCGAGAGCACACGGCGACCCGGCTCCGCGGCTGCCTCGAACCCGATGATCAGGTTCGGCGGGCTCGCAGGATCGAGTCGTGCGAGGCGCCATGGTGGCCGGGCGCGCCGGCTCGGGGGCGGGTCTCGGCGCTCTCGACGGTCCAGCCGGGGCCGAGGGAAGCCGCGACGTCGGCGGCGTCCCAGGCGACCTCGGCCAGACGCGGCTCGGAAGCGCCGGAATGCCTGTCGCCGTCGCCGTGGCCGGCATGACCGTCGCTGGCATGACCGTGACCGTGACCATCATCGCTGTCGCTGTCGCTGTCGCTGTCGCCGTGGGCAGGGGGGTAGGGGTTGGGGCTGGGGGCGTTGGGGACGAGGGCGTGACCGACGAGCAGGAGGGTGCCGCCGGGGGCGACGGCCGCGGCGAGGTGGGCGAAAAGGGGGCGCCGCTGGGCCGGCGGCAGGCACAGGTAGTGGGCCGTGACGAGGTCATAGCTACCGGGGGCCGGCTGGGCGGCGAGGTCGGCGTGGACCCAGGTGATGTCGTGGCCGAGCCGGGTGGCCCGGCCCTCGGCGCGTTCCAGCGCCGACTTTGACAGGTCGACAGCCGTGACCTTCCAGCCCTGGCCGGCGAGCCAGCACGCGTCGGCTCCCGTGCCGGCGCCCGCGTCGAGCACGGTGCCGGGCGGCAGGTCGGCGGCCGCCGCGACCAGCACCGGGTTGGGATCGTCGCTGTCGGCGTGCTCGGCCGCGTGGGCGCGGTGCCGTTCGCTCCAGGCTTGCTCACTGAAGAGCCGCTCGTAGCGGTGCGCCTCGACGGCGAGCTCGGTGTCCTCGGCGATGAGGTCGGCATTGAGCGCGGCGGCGGTCATGACCCCCGACGCGACCGACGAGGCGACCTGCGCGCGGACCTCTGCGACGTTGCCCGCCACCCACACTCCGGCCACCGACGTGGCACCGGTGGGGCCGGCCTCGACCCGCTCGCCGAGGACCAGGTCGCCCATGCGCGCCTCGGTTGGGCGCAGCCCGAGTGCGGCGAGCGACGCGAACGGCTCCGGACCGGTGGCGGGCCGCGACGCGACCACCACCGCCCGGCGGGCGATGACCTCGCCGGAACGCAGCCGGACGCCGGTGAGCCGGTCGTCGGTCACCTCCAGCCCGGCGACCTCGCCGTCGACGACGGCGACGCCGCGCGCGGCGAGCTGCTCGGCCTGCTGTTCGGTGAGCGCTGGCCCCGTGTGCCGGAAGAGGATCACGTCCCGGGTCCACTGTCGCCACATCAGCGCCTGGTGGACCGCGAACTCGCTGGTCGCGAGCACACCGACCGGCTGGTCGCGGACCTCCCAGCCGTGGCAGTACGGGCAGTGCAGGACGTCGCGTCCCCACCGCTCGGCGAGGCCCGGCACGTCGGGCAGCTCGTCGACCAGGCCGGTCGCGACGAGCAGCCGGCGGGCGCGCACCGCCCGGCCGTCCGCGAGCGTCACGCCGAAGCGCGGCCGACCATCGGCGGCGTCGCCGTCGAGACGCTCGACGACGGTTACCGTCCCGGTCACGGCTTCGCCGCCGTAGCCGGCGACCTCGGCGCGGCCGAGGGCGAGCAGCTCGGCCGGCGGGGTGCCCTCACGGCCCAGGTAGTTGTGCACCCCGCTGGCACGGGCGTTGCGCGGCTCGCCCGCGTCGACGACCAGCACCGAGCGCCGCGCCCGTGACAGTGTCAGCGCCGCGGAGAGCCCGGCCGGTCCGCCTCCCACGACGACGACGTCGTAGTTCCGGGGGACGTCGGCGTTCCGTTCGTCCACGGACCGGGTATCGGTGGACATCACGTGTCCGGTCTCGGCTGTCATGCGCTCCTCCTCGGATCCATGGCGACGCGGGTGGGCTGCTGCTCTGGCTGGCGCCGCTGTCGGCGGCGCCGGCTCCGACGCGTAGCTGCCCGCGTCCGTGCAACGGACTGTCCGGGATCGGCGCGGGATTTGACAAACTTCTTTGCCGAGACGGCAAACTCTTGCGTGCCGGTCGCCGTACCCGCGACCGGAGCCCGCGGACAGCCGAGACGACGTGGAGGCAGCCACCATGGAGGCGGACACGAAGAGGACCGAGATCTGGGACCTGCCCGCCCCGGACGCCGAGGACGCCGACATCGAGAATGTGCTCGCGGCCGTCGGCCCGCGCCTGCGCGCGCTGCGCCAGGAGCGTGAGCTGACCTTGCCGCGGCTGGCGGCGGCCACGGGAATCTCGGTCAGCACGCTGTCGCGGCTGGAGTCCGGCCAGCGCCGGCTGACGCTGGAGCTGCTGCTCCCGCTGGCCAGGGCCTACCAGGTCCCGCTGGACGAGCTGGTCGGCCACCCGCAGACCGCCGACCCGCGCGTCCACCCCCGCCCGTTCAAACGGAACGGCATGACGCTCATCCCGCTATCCCGCCGGCCGGGTGGACTGCAGGCGTTCAAGATGCTCATTCCGGCCAACTGGCCGGACTACGAGCCGGAACAGAAGGTTCACGAGGGATACGACTGGCTTTACGTCCTGTCGGGGCGGCTACGCCTGCATCTTGGCCAGCACGACCTGATCCTCACCGCCGGCGAGGTCGCGGAGTTCGACACCCGCGTCCCGCACGCCTTCAGCAACCCAACTCCGCACCCCACCGAGGTGCTCAGCCTGATCGGCCCCCAGGGCGAACGCGTCCACATCCGCGCTCGCGCGACGCCGCACGCCCAGCGCCAAGACCGGGACTGACCGTAGGTTGCCAGGTCGCCAGGTCGCCTGGTCGCCTGGTCGCCAGGTCGCCTGGTCGCCTGGTCGCCAGGTTGCCAGGTTGCCAGGACGCCAGGTCGCCGGCCCGCGCTGGGCGAGGAGCGCCGTCAACGCGCCGACCGGCTCTGGTACCAGCCAGGTGAGCATCCAGAGGTGGCAGGTCAAGGACACCGCGAGAAGCTGATCGAGAAGACGGGCCAGAAGAAGCCGCCACCGGTCAGCGCCCAGATCGTCACCTCGACGGCCGACAGGACCACGACCCCGGCGCCGTGGCCTGCGAGGCCGCGCTGGATGGAGGATCAGCCGGTGGTGAGGCCCGGGACGCCGAGCGCGCAGGTGAGGGTGAGTATGCCGTCCGCGCGCCGGGTCGGGCCGTCGGGGAACACCGAGCGGAAGAGGGCTTGGGCGGCGGTGTTCTCGGCCAGGATCTCGGCGGTCAGCCGGGTCAGGCCCAGCTCGGCGGCACGGTCGCCGAGAGTGGTCAGGAGCAACCGGCCGATGCCCTGGCGGTGCAGCTCGTCGGCGACCTCGATCGCGACCTCCGCCGCGTGCGCACCGGTGCGGGCCAGCCGGACGATGCCGGCCGCGCGCGGCCCGTCCGGGGTACAGACCACGGCGACGAGCGCCAGCCGGTCACGGCCGTCGACGTCGAGCAGCGCGGTGCGGAAGCGGTCCGAGAGCTGATGCACCGGCGCGTGAAAACGCAGGTACCGGCTACGCGGCGACAGCCCGGCGAACACCTCGTCCAGGGCCGCGCCGTCTCGCGGCGTCAGCTCGCGGACCAGCGGGACCGCCCGCCGGATGGCGCGCCGTGAACACGGCTCGGCGGCCCGCAGGCGGCCCTCGCCGCGCTGGCGGGGGAGGCCGCCGCTCAGGCCCGCGCGACCGTGCGCCTGGGCGCGGGCCGGCGGGTAGGTGGAAACGGTCACCAACCCACTCCACCTGCGACAGCCCGGAGGATCCGTTCATCGTCGCCTCCCGGACGCCATTTCCGCACGTCGTGAGGTCGACAGCTGCCGGCGGGAATATCCGGCGGCGGCGTTCAGGGACGGTACCGGCGCGGATTGCTCGTGCCGCTGGACAGGCACACCAGCCAGTCTCGTCGGCGGAAGGTGATGGGGAGGGCGTGCGGGGAGCGGGGAGGGTGTTGTGGAAGTGGACGTCCGCGCCGTCCGCCAGCGACGTCCATGATCGGGTGGGATGTTCGGCGTTCAAGCGCCGAACATCCCACCCGATCACGCGGGCCACCTGTGCGACCGGCCGTCGGCCGACGGCGGTGATTTTCATCGCCCCACGGGGCCAGCCCAGGCTGGCCCTCGAAGCTAGCGGCGGCGGGTGGGCTCGAGCGTCGGGAAGAAGCCGGTGACGGTGCCTTGGGAGACGAGGCTGACCGCGCGGTCCCGGTTGAAAAGGTCGTTGTGCCGGCTCTCCAGGGCGAGAACGAGCGCGATGCCCATGACGGCGCGGGCGGAGATGTCTGGCGACTCGAACTCGAATCCGTAGCGGTCCTCGACCTCGCGCCAGGCTTCGGCCAGCCGGTCCATGGCGACCGTGAAGTGCTTGCGGTAGAAGCGCCGCGCCACCTTCGGGTCGCCGAAGAGCACGAGACCGAGCAGGGGCAGGATCTCCTCCAGCGTCGCGATGAGCTGGCGGTACAGGCCGTTGAGCGTCTCGAACTGGCGCTCGGGGGTCAGTGGCTCGTCGAGGTCGACGACCTCGGTGGCGGCGACCAGCTCGTCGACCGCCTGGCGCAACGGCTCGAAGACGGCCTCGTAGAAGAGCTGGTCCTTGCTTTCGAAATGCCGGTAGATCACACCTTCGCTGATGCCACCGCGCTCGGCGATTTGCTTGATGGTGGTGCCATTCATGTCACCGGTCTCGACGAACGCCTGCCTGGCGGCCTTGAGAATGGAGCTCTTGCGCGCCTCGGCGGTGAGCCGGCGCGGCCGTGACCTAGCCTCGGGCTGGGGCTCGGCCCTGGTGGCCAGCGCCTGGCCGGCCTGGGGGGCTGTCTGCCTCGCGGTCGAGTCGGCCATCGGTCCTCCCGGTGAGGCGCTTCGACGATGTCGTCCAAACGGTCGTCCAAACGGTCGTCCAGCGGTCGTCCAAACGGTGCCGCCTCGGCGACCACATCGGCGCCAGGTGAATGAACGTACGCTATCTTACCCACCCGATCATCGGTGCCTCGGTGTGGCGGTAACGCGTTGGCGTGCACCGATCTCGACATCGCTGTCAGTGTTGATGGCTTGACGTGCGGGTTGCCGTAATCCTTGGCTGTTTAATTAAATGAGCATTTACTTACTTGTGTCCTAGTGTGTGATCCTGCTGGCCTGTCGCCCGAGGGCACGGCGCCGGCTTCGCCGGCTGCCGCCCGCCTCCCGGGAGGGCTGGCTCGCCGACGCCCACCAACGAGCTGACACAACCCGGAGGAATGGTGCCCGACACGACATCGGGAGACACGACGCTGCCCGGAGAGGGCTTCCGGCTCGACGGCCGTCATCCCACGCGTCACCGCCGAGCTCGGCGGGCCGGAGATCCTCGTCAACGCCGCGGGCAACATCTTCTCCCGCGACCGCGCGGAGGACGAGTCGGCGGACGACATCCAGCTCACGCTGACTCGGCGATCAACACCTGGCTCGGTGCCAAGTTGCGACGAAGGGCGGCGTGTTGCCGGTGAACTGGGAGAATTCACCGGCAACACGCCGCCATCGCGACCTGCGAGCTGACAGAAAGAGAAGCGGACGGGTCGGTCGGTCGGCCGTGCGGCCGTGCGGTCGGTCGGCCGTGCGGTCAGCGCTTCCAGAAAGGCTGGCGTGACCTCCGTGGGGCGCCCTCGGCCCCGGGCCCTTCCCCTACGAGCCGGTCGGCTCGGCCTTTCCGGATGGCCGCCAGCGTGGCCAGAGCGTGGTCCCGCAGCCGGCCGGCCTCAGCCGGGTCCGCGGGCGCGGCGGCAAGCTGGGCGCTCAGTGCCTCCAGCGCCGCGCACGCCGCCGCCGGCTCGCCGGCCCGCCGCCAGTCGGGGAGCGCGGCGCGGATTCGGCCGGCGAGTGCGGCGAGCTCGGTGGCGAGCGGCCGAGCCGGATTCCCGGAGCCCCGGCGCAGCGCCACCAGCTCGAAGGCCACGAAGTCGGCGAGCGTCGCCACGCCCGAGCCCGGGCCGGCGGCAGGCCCGGATGTCCCGGCCAGGACGGACGGCCCGGGTGAGGCTGGCAGGTCCGACGGGCCGCTCTTGAGGAAGTCGGGCACGTCGACGTCGTCCCAGACCTCCGCGGCGTCGTGCCTTGCCCAGATCGGCGAAGGCCGATGGGGAGCGGGCGGGACGGACGGCGGTGCCATCGGCGCGGGCATCATCATCGGTGGCGGCCCCGCGGGCGCCGCGAAACTGGCGAGGCGGGCGCCGCTCGACAGCGGGACGGGCCCACCGCGGGCCCTCTCCTCGCGGGCGTCCCATCCGCTGGGCAGGTCGACGGGCTGCGTCACCCGGCGGGTCGCGCCGCCCTCGTTGACCACGCGCTGGTCGACGGCGACGAACGACGTGAACCTGGACAGGACTCCGAAACGCAGCGACAGCTCGACGATGCGCTTCTCCAACGCCTCGCGGCCGTGCCGGTTTACGCGGCCGCCCGCGTACTGGTCCTCCAGGTCGCGGATGCGTGCCCGCGCCCACAGCGCGGTGAGCGCCGGGTTGGCGCTCACCGTCGCCGTGACAGTGGTCCGCCACGCAGCCCCGTCGCCGTCGCCGTCGCCGTCGCTGGCCACGCCCGCGGCCTGCCCGGTGACGGTGACCGTCCCCGCCGGCCGGCCGGTGAAGCGGCCGGTGATGACGACGGGCGCGCCGGCGAACAGGTCGGGCAGCGGCGACGGGGTCAGCGAGTCGGCGTCGATCGCCAGGCCGTCCGGCCCGGCCGGGACCAGCCGCAGGCCGGTGACCACCGGCGCGTCGACGCGGCGGTGGATGTGGCGCATCGCGTCGTCCAGCCGGTCCTCGGACTCGACCAGCTCGCAGCGGCCCGTCGGGCCGGACAGCCGACGCAGGAAGGACTCGTTGACGGCCCGGTCGATGCCCACGGTGTGGACGCGCACGCTGGCGAGGCCGGGGCCGAGCTCGCGCAACAGCTGGTCCTCGCCCGCGACCTGGCCGTCCGTGACCAGCACGACCACCCGGTCGCGTCCGGGCGGGTCGGCGGCCGGGCCGAGCAGGGCGGCGGCCTGTCGCAGCGGCGCGAGCATCTCCGTCCCGCCGCGGGCCTCCAGCGTGGCCAGGAACTCCACGGCGCGGAACCGGGCGCGGTCGGTGGCCGCGGCCAGCCCCGAGGGCAGGGAGCGCGGGGTGTCGACCGCGTTGTCGAAGGCGAGGACCGCGAAGCGGTCGCCACCGCGCAGGGTGTCGACGATGCGGGCGGCGGCGCGCCGCGCCGCGACCATCTTCCAGCCGCCCATCGACCCGGACCGGTCGAGCACGATCACGACGTCCCGGTCGCGCGCCCGCCCGGTGCCGGCCGGCGGCAGGATCGTGAGGGCGAACGTCCCGGTGCCCGCACCGGGCACGTCGCCAGTGCCGGGCACGTCGCCAGTGCCGGTCACGTCGGCCGTGTCCTCGTCTGCGCTCCCGTCCGCCGCCGGCCGGTCGGGCAGCACAGACAGCGCGGTACGTACCACTTCGTCCGCTTCGTAGGTGAGGCGCAGCAGGAAGTCCCGGTCGGCCCGATCGCCCGGTTCCAGGCGAATCTGCAGGCCGTCCGCGCGCCGTTCGGTGATGACCGAGTGCAGGCTCGCGTCGACGGCGGCTAGCGGCAGCCCGGCCGGGTCGATGTCGACCGCGACCGACAGGCGCACCGGGTTCGGGAAGCCGGGCAGCAGCACCGGCGGGCTGATACGGGACGCGTCCGGCACGGCGTCGGTGTCGAGGGCGACGCCGTCGCCTACCTGGTCGCCGGCGAGCGGGGCGCCAGGGACGTAGCGGGGAGCGACGACGAGCGGGAAACGGAAGGTCGCGGCGCCGTCCTCGTAGGACAGCTCGCCGGCCAGCGTGAGACGGACGGTGACGCGCTCACCCGGCAGGATGTTGCCGACCCGCATGGTGAAGACGCCGGGGCGCTCCTCCTCGGCGATCGATGCGCGCCTGCCGGCGCTGATCGCCGCGTCGTAGGTGGCGCGCGCCTCGGCCCGTTCCTTGAGCTCGGCCTCGACGACCCGGCCGTCGGCCTCCATCCGCAGCGCGGTGACCGCGGCCCGCGGCGGCAACGGGAAGATGTAGGTCGCCTCGAGTGGCTCATCGTAGGGGTTGCGGAAGCCCTGGGTGAGCTGGATCGTCGACGCGAGGCCGGTGATCGCGGCGTCGACGTCGACGGTGTCGAGAGGCAGGTTGCCCCGACCGGTCCTGAGGCAGCCGAGGCCGTCGTTCTCGCCCTGGTCACTTGGCGCGCCCGGCGGTTCTGGCTCTCCCGGTGGCCCCGGTGGGGCTGCCGCCGGTTCGACCAGTTCGACCGTGCCGACGGTCCTGATCCGATCGAGATCGGTGCTCACCGACGTTCCCCTTCCGTCCGCTTCCGCCTGCGGCCTGCCGGGCCCGCTCGACCCCGACGAGCGGCGGGTCAACCCGAGCAGCGCACTGTCATATTGACAGTGTCACGATGACACTGTCAATATGGGGTCATGGCGGCGGACCGGAATCCTCACCGTGAGCGCTGACGTGGGTCGTGACGTAGGACCTGAGGCGCGCCTCGATGTCGACAGCGCGACGTACGCGGCTGCTCAGGCGCGGCTGTGGACGCTGGCCGAGCTACCGGACCGGGTGGCGGCGCTTCTCGCGGGCAACTACGAGGGCCAGACCAGCGGGCGGATCGGGGAGCTGCCGACCGGGCGGACGATCCGCTGGTACACGACGATCGGCCTCGTCGACCGGCCGGTGACCACGCGCGGCCGGGCCGTGCTCTACGGCCCGCGTCACGTGCTCCAGCTCGCTGCGATCAAGAAGCTCCAGTCCGAGGGACGATCGCTCGCCGAGGTCCAGCAGCGGCTGGTCGGCGCATCGGACGTCGACCTCGCCGACCTGGTGGGAGCACCGCCTCCGGCCGCCACACCCGTCACCGCTTCGGCCGCCACGTTCGCCTCCGTAGCGGCCCAGGACGCGCCGGCGCCCGCCAAGTTCTGGAAGCAGAGCGCGTCCAGGCGTCCGCTGGCGCACCTGTCGGCCCCACCGGCCCCACCGGCCTCGCCGGTCCGATCGACTCCACTGGCCGCGTCCACGTGGGGCGAAGCCGTCATCGGCCCTAGCGCGGTGGACCGTCCTGACGGCGCTGCCCGAGCAGACGGCGCTGGCTTCGCCGGCATTGGCGTCGCCGGCGAAGGCGCCGCAGCCGATGACGATGACGAGGCCGGGCTCGGGGGCGGCGGGGCTGACCGGACGGGCGACGCCGCGGCGGCTGCGGTAGCCACCGCTGCCATCGTGCCGGCCGTGCTTCTTGGTGACAGTGTCACGCTCGTCCTGGCCGGGGCCTCCCGGACGCCGGGCGCCGACGAACTCGCCGCCATCGCGGCGGCGGCGGCTCCGCTGCTCGACCTGCTCGCCGGTCTCGGCCTGGCCACGGCCACGCGACCTCCCGCCACGGGGTAGCTCTCGGCGAGGCGAGGCGAGGTCCGAGGCCGGCGGGTGTGGGTGCGCGACGGGCGCCCAGTGGCCTCGACCCGGTGGCGGCCTCGACCCGGTGGCCAGACCGGTCGCCGGGATGGACCAGTCAGTCTGGGTCGATGCCGTTGCCGCTACTCGAGATAGTCCCGCAGGGCTTCGGCGCGCGCGGGGTGGCGAAGCTTCGCCAGCGTTCGCTGCTCGATCTGGCGAATGCGCTCGCGGGTGAGCCCGAACTCGCGGCCGATCTCGTCCAGCGTGCGGGGGCGGCCGTCCGCCAGGCCGAACCGCAGCTGGATCACTCTTCGTTCCCGGTCTGGCAGGGCTTTCAGGATGGTGCTCAGCTGATCCGCGCGGACGGAGATGATCGCTGCTTCTATCGGCTCGACGGCTGCGGTGTCCTCGATCAGGTCACCGAGCTCGGTGTCCGCCTCGTCACCGATCGGGCTTTCCAGGGACACCGGTTCCAGGGAGATGCGGTGAAGCTCGTCGACCCGCTCGGCGGTGATGCCGAGGGCGGCGGCGAGCTCCTCCCGAGCCGGCTCATGCCCGAGCTCGACCAGCAGCTCCCGGCGGAGCCGGGCCAGCTGGTTGACCAGCTCGACGAGATGTACCGGGAGACGCACGGTACGGGACTGGTCGGCGAGGGCCCGGGTGATCGCCTGCCGTATCCACCAGGTGGCGTATGTGGAGAACTTGTAGCCCTTCGTGTAGTCGAACTTCTCCACCGCCCGGATGAGCCCGAGATTGCCTTCCTGCACGACGTCGAGAAAGAGCATCCCCCGCCCGACATAACGTTTCGCGATCGAGACGACCAGCCGAAGGTTGGCTTCCACCAGCCGCAGGCGGGCCTGCTGCCCGTCCCATTCGACGGCGCTGAGGTCCAGACGCTGCCGAGGGGACAGCGTGTCAGTGCCGATCGCGAGCTTGTGACCGGCGAACAGCCCGGCCTCGATCCGTTTGGCGAGGTCCACCTCGCCCTCGGCGCTCAGCAGTGCGATCTTGCCAATGCTCGCCAGGTACAACCGCACCGGGTCGTGGGTCGCCGACGGCGCCGCCCCTGCCGCGGACCTTGACCGAGATGCCGGCGTCGCTGCGCCTTCCAGGTCGTCTGCGTCCTGACCAGCTTCGTCCTGACCAGCTTCGTCCTGACCGCGCCGGTCGCCAGCGTTCAGGCCGGCGTCGTCCGTGGGATCCACGTCGTCTGGGGTATCCGGCTCGTCGGCGACAGGAGAAGGAGTCACGGCTGTACGCGTCTCCGTGGGGGTGCGTCTGCCGTCGAGCTGAGTCGTGCTGCCCATCGCTGGCTCCAGCCTGTTGAAGGGTCTACGCGGCGGGGCCGGACAGTCATGGCTCATGAGCCGGCCGACTCCTGGCCGTCATGGCCTGGTCGGCGGTGGGGGCCGGAGGTCGCTGAGCGGTGGCCGGACTGGTTGCGCCGCCGGCTGGCGACGATTGTGGCTGGTGATGGAGCGTGTAGGGCGATGTGGGGAAGACTACGTCATCACCCGGCTCTCGGCGGATTCGATGTCCGCGGGCCCCTGGCGGTGGCGATCCGGAGTGCCTGATCGGATACGAGGGCGCCCGGCGGACCATGGCTGCGGAGCCGCTCTCGCTCGCCTCGACCTCGCGGGGCGGGCCTGGGGCAGGACAGGGCGGGAACAAGGGTGGGAAAAGTGGCCTGGGGCAGGCACGGTTGGAACATCGGCGCTGGCGGCGAGTAGGGTGGCGCTGTTGCCTGTTCTCCGCTGTGTGAGCGTCATGCATCGTCGAACGGAACGGCCAGCCGTGAAGTGATCGACGGGTGGCGCGCGGCCGGGAGATGAGAGACGTCTGCCGGGAAAGTCGGCAAGGAGAACCCTCGTGGCTCAAGGTACTGTCAAGTGGTTCAACGCGGAGAAGGGCTTTGGCTTCATCTCCGTGGATGGTGGCGGTCCGGACGTCTTCGTCCACTTTTCGTCGATCGTGGCGGACGGATACAAGTCCCTCGACGAGGGGCAGGCCGTCCAGTTCGAGATCGTGCAGGGCCAGAAAGGACCGCAGGCCGACCAGGTCCAGATTTTCTGACGGCACCTCGATCGGGACGGGGTGACGCGGCCAGGTGGCCGTGTCACCCCGTTTCGTCGTTTCGACGCCACGCCTGGCTCACATCAACCGTCTGATAGCGCGCTCACGCACCGATTGCCGTCCGTCGTTCCCTGCCGGCAGCACTCGCTTACTTATCGACCTGTGTCCGACCACTATCGACGGACCAGCGCGGACGCCGGTCCGTCGACGTCGGCGGCGGTAACGACTGGCGGCGGTTACTGGCGGCGGCGGTGACTGGCGGCGACCGCGATCGGCAACGATGACTGGCGGCGGCGGCGGTGGTCGGTGGCGGCGGCGGCGGTGGTCGGTGGCGGTGGCGGCGATCGGTGCTGCCACCGGACGGTCTGCTCGCGCGCGTGTACGACGGACGACAGTTGTCAGCTTCTTTACTACGCCTGCCCATACGGTCCGGACCGCCGACTGGGGCGCGGTTTGGGAGGACCGACATGACGCAGGAATCCACGCCACCGTCCATCGACCCACCGCTGCTCAGCCGGCGGGCGGTGTCCTCGCTGGCGCTCGCCGCCGGCGTCTCGGGCCTGGTCCTCGCCGGCTGCGGCGGCGATGACGCGGCCACGAGCGCGACGGGCGCGTCTGGCCAGGCGACGGGCGGCACGCCCACGAACACGAACACGCCGTCGCCCACCGCCACGGCCTCGTCTGCGGCACCGTCCACGAGCCCGTCGACGAGTCCCGCCGGCCAGCCACCCATGCAACAGCAGCCGCCGACGCAGCCGCCGCCGCAACAGCAGCCCCCACAGCAACAGCCCCCACAGCAACAGCCGCCACAACAGCAGCCCTCGACGGCTCCGAGGCCGGCCGGCACCCGGCTCGCCAGCGCGAGCGATGTCCCCTCCGGCGGTGGTGTCGTCCTGGGCAGCCAGAAGATCGTGCTGACGAACACCGGCGGCACGATCCGCGGCTTCTCCGCCGCCTGCACCCATCAGGGCTGCACGGTCGGCGGCGTCTCCGGCGGCACGATCAACTGCCCCTGCCACGGCAGCCGCTTCGACGCCGCGTCCGGTGCCGTCGTCAACGGCCCGGCGTCCCGCGCCCTGGCCACCGTCCGAGTCGTCGTCCAAGACGGCGTCGTCTACAAGCCCTGACAACCGACGCAGGCCCTGACGGTGCCGTCACCCCAGGCGGCTCGGACGACCACGATCACTGCGTCACGCATGCCAGCCGCTCCGGTACCTGTTCCGGGTTATCGTTCGTTAACCCCACGGTAGTGGTGGTGGCGGCGACCGTTGTCGCCTGATCCGCAACCGGGTCAATCGGGCTTCGATGCCGGGTGCGTGGCAGCATGGCGCCACAAGCACGCCTCCCGGCCGTATCGGTCATGGTAGGTATACGTACGCTCATTTTGAGGTAGCGGCGATACTCCGGACACGGCCTTGGGTCCGCACCCCCGACTAGGGTTGCCAGACGTGTCCGACTCAAGTGCCGCCTCGCCGAGTGTCGCCCCGTATTCCGCCGATGCCTTGGCCGCCATCCCGCCCGCGGCGGCGGTGGCGGCGCCGTCGTCGACCCGCGTCGGCTGGGTCGGTACGGGCGTCATGGGCGCCTCGATGGCCGGCCACCTGCTGCGCGCCGGCTACGAGCTCACGGTGACCACCCGGACTCGCGAGCGGGCCCGGACGCTGCTCGACCAGGGCGCGGCCTGGGCGGACTCCCCGGCCGAGGCTGCGGCGACCAGCGACGTGGTGTTCTCGATGGTCGGGTTCCCCGAGGACGTGCGGGAGGTGCTGCTCGGCCCGCGCGGCGCACTCGGCGGCGCGCGGCCCGGCGCGGTCCTGGTGGACATGACGACGAGCGAGCCGACACTCGCCGTCGAGGTCGCCGAGGCGGCCGCGGCGCGCGGCGTGCACGCGCTGGACGCGCCGGTCTCCGGCGGCGACGTCGGCGCGCGCAACGCCGCCCTGTCGATCATGGTTGGTGGTCCGGCGGAGGTGGTCGAGGCAGTCCGCCCGTGCTTCGAGACAATGGGAAGCACCGTCGTCCGGCAGGGCGGGCACGGCGCCGGGCAGCACACCAAGATGATCAACCAGATCCTGATCGCGTCGACGATGGTCGGCATCACCGAGGCGCTTCTCTACGCCTACCGCTCGGGGCTGGACATCGGGCAGGTGCTGGTGTCCGTCTCGGGCGGCGCGGCGGGCAGCTGGTCGCTGGCGAACCTCGCGCCCCGGGTCGTCGCGGGCGACTTCGCCCCGGGATTCTTCGTCGATCACTTCGTGAAGGACCTGGGCATCGCGCTTGCCGAGGCCCGTCGGGCCCGCCTGGCCCTGCCGGGCCTGGCGCTGGCGAACCAGCTCTATGTCGCCCTGCAGGGACAGGGCCGCGGCCGTGACGGTACCCAGTCGCTCGTCCACGCGCTCGCCGCGCTGTCCGGCCAGCCGTTCCCCCCGCCCCCGGCCTGAACCCTGACGCGCGGTCGATGGCGGTGCGTGGAGGCACCGCCATCGACCACACTTGTCATCGGCTGGGTGCGCTGGCGTGCTGGACCTCGGCCTGTGTCGGGTCGTCCGTCAGTGGCTCGGGTGATCGTGCCGACGCGATCACTTTCTGTAGTAGATATTCGGTTGGTTCGGTTCTTGCGCGGGTTGGGGCTGGCGAGTTCAGGTCCACAGCGTGCCCCGGGTGGACAGCCGGGTCTCGGCGACGTCCAGGGAGCCGCACTGCGGGCAGTTCTCGTACGCGGGGAACGCGATCAGGCCGCAGACCTTGCACTGCGACGCGATGAGCCGGGCTCGTCCGGCGGCCAGTCGAACAGGCCCTCCGCAACGACGCGCTGAGCCAAGACAGCCCCCTCGACTCCGAATTTGATATCGGCGTCAGTTTATGGAGGCCGCGCCAGCACCGACCACTGTCGTGGCCGTGGCTGGGACGATGTGGCCATGCCGGAACCACCGGAACTGCCGGAACCACGGAGTGCGCCGGAGCCCGTCGATCGTTCTCGCGCCCCGCACTATGTCTGGGGGGAGGTGTCAGACGGGTGGCGCCTCGTCGACCGGCCCGGTCTGTCCGTGCTGGAGGAGCGCGTACCCGCCGGTGCCGGCGAGGAGTGGCACGCGCATGACCGGGCGCGCCAGTTCTTCTTCATCCTCGAGGGCGACGCGGTCCTGCGTACGACCTCGGGTGACGTCGCGCTCGCCACCGGTCAGGGGATTGAGATCCCCCCGGGGCTGGCCCATCAGTTCGTCAACCCGGGCGCGGCCGACGTCAGGTTTCTCGTGATCAGCGCGCCGAGCACCCGCGGCGACCGACAGATCCGTCAGGAGAGCCGGGCCGCCGCTCTGCGACGCTGGCGAGCGGCGGGGTCCGGGCACGGCGGGGCAGGCTCGTGAGCCTGGCGGCGCAACGCCCGCCCCGCCAGCGGCAGGGCTCAGATCAGGATCGGCAGCTTCTCGTAGCCGCGCACGGTGCTGGTGTGCAGCTGGTGCACGTTGTCGTGGTCGAGTTCCCAGGTCGGGAACCGCTTGAGGACCTCTTCGAGCGCGACCCGGCCTTCCATCCGCGCGAGCGAGGCGCCGAGGCAGAAGTGCGGGCCGTGGCCGAAGCTGTCGGTCTCCAGCGCCGCGATCCGCCGCGGGGTGAAGCGGCATGACTGTACGACATTGATGTCAACGTCGGAATTGTCGACGAGATGCGGGCCGACCGCCGCATCGCCGAGGGCCGGTGCGGCGGTGCAGTGGCGCGGCGGTGCGGCGATGCGTGGCGACGCTATTCGGTGATGTCCGCGTCGGCCGGCGTGTCGCGCAGGCGCAGCGCGTTCAGGAACAGCCGGGTCAGCTGCTCTACGGCGTCGTCGAAGTCCGGTTGGAAGAGATTCTGGACGAGCCACATCTCGGCGAACCGGGTCACCATCGCGCCGAGCGCCGAGGCGGCGATCGGCGGGTCGAGACTGGGATCGACCGAACCTCGACACTGCAGTTGTGCGATCGAGTTGGTGATGCGCTCCCGGTCCCGCTGCTGGTGCTCGAAACGCACCATGTTGAGGTGGGTGTCGTGCCGGGAGACCTGTTCGATGACACCGATGATCCTGGCCTCGCGCCGGTAGTCCTCGAGGAAGCGGCGGTTCCCGGCGCGGATGCGCTCCTGCGGTGAGGCGGTGGACGCAGGGTCGAAGATCACCGTGCTGAGTGGGGCGTGCAGCAGGTCCGAGAGAGCCATGGCGACCTCGCGGAAGATCTGCTCCTTGGAGTCGAAGTAGTGGTAAAAGGAGCCGTGCGACAGGCCGGCGCGTTCGGCGATGTCGGAGATCCGCGCGTCGAGGAAGCCGTCCTCCTCGAACACCGCCTTGGCCGCGTCGAGCAGCCTCGCCCTGGTCGCCGCTCCCTTGCGTGACCGTGGCCCGGTCGGTTTGTCGCGGTCGACCGGCACTGCCGTCGTCAATGCCTGCTCCTGTCTGCTCCCACCGACCGGCTGGACGGGCGGCCGGAAAGGCCGGCGGCGGCAGCTCCCCGTCCGTGCGGGCCTGACATCAACGCCCTGTTGGGGAGCCTCATCAGCATGTGTGCGAACGGGTAGGAGCAACCACGTTCAGTGTACGCGCGGTCATCACTCGCGTGATGTTGAAGCGCCGGGCGTCTGGCGCCGACTGCCGCCGTCCTAACCGCCGCCGACCGTTGTTGCCTTCTGCCTTCTGCCTTCTGTCGATCCGGTTCTTGATGATCCAGAACGCTGTTTCGGCGTCGATGTTGAAAACGTGGTACCACTCATCTGCAAACCACCCACCTGCATGCCAGGACATGACAGGCCGCCCCGGCCGGCGGCTGGTGGTCCACCGTCGACAAGGAGCTGCGATGCGGCCACTGCCCGCGTTGACCCCGGCGAGCGAATGGTTCTGGAAGTCCGGAGCGGACGGCAAGCTGCGCATCCAGGGCTGTGACGACTGCGGCACGCTCGTGCACCCGCCGGTCCCGGTCTGCCCCTCCTGCCGCGGCAGCGCCCACTCGCCGAAAGAGGTCTCGGGCCGGGCCAGCATCGTCGGCTACACCGTCAACGTGCAGCAGTGGCTGCCCGACCTGACGCCGCCCTACGTCATCGCCGCGGTCGCGATCGAGGAGAGCGACGACGTCCGCCTGACGACCAACATCGTCGGCTGCGAGCCGGCCGAGGTGCACATCGGCCAGCAGGTCCAGGTCACCTTCGAGCAGCACGAGGATGTCTGGCTGCCAATGTTCGCGCCGACCGGCGCCCCCGACGAGACCCGCGACCGCGTCGGCGAGCCGAACCTGCCCGCGCCCCGCGCACCGCTGTCCTCCCGGCGCTTCGAGCAGGACGTCGTCCTGTCCGGCATCGGCCGGTCGAAGATCGGGCGCCGGCTCATGGTCGACCCGCTGTCGCTGACGACGGACGCCTGCCTGAAGGCGATCGCGGACGCCGGTCTCACCATCGACGACATCGACGGCCTGTCGACCTACCCGGGCATGAGCGGCATGGGTATGAGCGAGGGCGGTGTGAACGCCGTCGAGGACGCGCTGCGCATCCGCCCGACCTGGATCAACGGTGGCGGGGACCTGCCCGGTCAGGCCGGCGCGATCGTGCAGGCGATGCTCGCCGTGTCAGCCGGCCTGTGCAGGCACGTGCTGTGCTTCCGGACCGTCTGGGAGGCCTCCTACCGCCAGCTGAGCCTCGGCGGCATGCCCGGCCGGGTGACCGGCGCGTACAGCGAGTGGCGCCACCCGTTCGGCGCCATCTCAGCGGCGAGCTGGATCGCCCTGCCGGCCAGCCAGTACATGCACCGCTACGGAGCCTCCCGGGAGATGCTGGCGGCGATCGCGCTCAACGGCCGGGCGAACGCCGCCCGCAACCCAGAGGCGATCTACCGCGCCCCGATGAGCCTGGACGACTACATGTCCGCCCGCCTCATCTCGACGCCGTTCGGCCTCTACGACTGCGACGTTCCCTGCGACGGTGCCGTCGCCGTCATCGTCTCGGCCGCCGACGTCGCCCCCGACCTGCCGAAGCCGGGTGTGAAGGTCGAGGCCGTCGGCACCCAGATCCTCGAACGCCCTTCCTGGGACCAGGCGACGATGACGCATGAGCCGCTGGTCCTCGGCCCGGCCGCGCACCTGTGGACCCGCACCGACCTCACCCCGGCGGACGTCGACCTCGCCTGCCTGTACGACGGCTTCACCTTCAACGCCATCTCCTGGATCGAGGCCCTCGGCTTCTGCGGCTTCGGCGAGGCCCAGGACTGGCTCGACAAGGGCCGGCGGATCGCCCTCGACGGCGACCTGCCGCTGAACCCGCACGGCGGCCAGCTCTCCGAGGGACGGCTGCACGGCTTCGGGTTCCTGTACGAGGCGATCACCCAGCTGCGCCACGAGGCCGGCCCGCGCCAGGTTGCCGACGCCCGCACCGCGGTCGTCTCCACCGGCGGCGGCGCCCCGGGCGGCGCGTTCCTGCTCAGGAGGTCAGACTCATGACGACGACGTCCGCCGGCCCGGCCGGCACCGCGGACGCCGCGTTACCCCAGACCCCACTGCGGGTCGTCCAGTGGGCGAGCGGCAATATCGGCACCCGCTCGCTGCGGGCACGTCATCACGCATCCGCACCTCGAGCATGGGCAACGTCTCCTTCGGCCACGGCATCCACTTCTGCCTCGGCGCGGGCCTCGCCCGTCTGGAGGCCGGGTCGCGATCGAGGAAACGCTGCGGCGATTCCCCGAGTGGGACGTCGACCGGGACCAGGCCGTCCGGCTGCACACCAGCACCGTCCGCGGCTACGAGAGGCTGCCGTTCATCGTCTGACCAGCCGCCAGGGAAATGCCTGACAGCTTCGGGATCGAGACCTACGTCGTGACTATTCCGTGGAACTGTTGACGGGTCGTCCGGTCGGACCGCAAAGCTTGGAACTATCTCCTTCGGCGCGCCTGTCCTGCCTTTCTTGGGAGTCGCCACCGCGCCGGTAGGCGGATATGGAAATAATCACCCGCGGCATTCCTCAAACCGCCCAATCTCGGCAGAGGAGACGCCGTGAAGGCGCTGGCAACACGCGGGTTTTGCGCCGCCGCTGCCAGCGCCCCGACCGGTTATGTTGTCGCCCGCAGATGGAGGACAACGTGCCGTGTGAAGGGTGACGAATGAAGAGTGGGATTGGGCGGCGTACCGCCCTTCTGGCCGCATCGAGTCTGGTGTCCGTAGCCGTTGCCATCGGCACGGGCACGACTGCCGCGCAGGCCGCGGACCGGCCGCACGGTCCGACGGTGAAGAAGGTCAAGGATTCCTTTACCCACGAGCGGGTCGTCTGGTTCGACGACAAGGACAAGAAGCACCACGACAAGCACGATGGGAAGAAGCCGTACAGCGACGGTGACGAGATGGGCGGGGCCGGGCTGAACGGTCCCGCCGACGAGGATTCCGACGCCGCCACGCTAGCTGCGTACGAGGATCCGCACAAGCGCAAGAAGGAAGGCGACATCAAGAAGAAGAAGGACTCCGTCACCTGGGAGAAGACCGTCTGGTTCGGCGACAAGGACAAGAAGCACGACAAGAAGAAGCCATACGGGGAACCCGACGAAAGCTACGCGGACGACCCGGGCTCCGATGAGGGCTACGCGGACCCGACCGCGCTCGCCGACCCGACGGACATGACCGACCCGGCTGACGTCACGGATCCGGCTGACGCGACCGACCCGGTCGACGTCGCGGATCCGGCCGACGTGGCCGACCCGGCCACGCTCGCCGGACCTGCGTCGACGCCCGTTGCGGACGACTACTGGAAGCACCCCCACAAGAACATCAAGAAGAAGAAGGACTCGGTCACCTGGGAGAAGACCGTCTGGTTCGACAACAAGGACAAGAAGCACGACGGGTACGGCGACGAGTACGGGAGCGGGTACGGCGACCCCGGCGAGTATGTCGGGTACCAGCTGCCCGCGGACCCGAACAGCTGGGGGACGGGCGCTTACCAGCCGGTTGGCAACGACCCGGGATACCAGTCGGGGGTCGGGAATGCCGGGTACCAGCAGCCCTCGGACCCGTACACCTGGGGGATGGGCACCAACCAGCCGGTTGCCTACGACCCGGGCCATGGCGACCGCCACAAGAACATCATCAAGAAGAAGATCAAGTTCACGTACACGACGGTGATCTGGTTCAGCTCGAAGCGATGGGGCGGCGACAGCGACTACCCGTCGTCAACCGCCGTGGCACAGCCCCCGCTGACCACCGCCACGCAGACCGCGCCTTCGATTCCGACCGCACCGGCGCCGGCTCCCATCGCGTAGCGGTCCGAGAGATCGATCGATTTTCGGTGGCGCCCAGACCGTAGGGACCACAGCCGAAAGTCGAAATCCGGTGGCGCCACCGCTTCAACCGGTGGCGCTTTCTCGTCTTGGGGTGTTCGGAACGGCACTCCTGCCCAGGCAGGAACGGCCCGAAGTAGCGGAGTCCGATCCACGGGAGCTGTCAGAGCATGCCGCGGGCGGTGAGGGCGGTGACGACGCGCTCGCCGCCGGCGCGGAAGTCGGCGACGCGCTGGCGGGAGGCCGCCTCGCCGTCGCCCGCGGCGATCGCGGCCATGACCCGCTCCATCTCGGCGATGACGTCGGCGTGCGTCAGCCCGCTCTCGACGCGGAACACCCAGGGCAGGAAGCCGGCGAAGGCGCGCAGCTCGGCGCCCAGCCGCCGGGAGCCGCCGGCGCGGTGCTGGGCGCGCAGGATCTGCTGGACAATCTCGCCGACCCGCTCGGTCGACTCGGCGGCCTTCAGGTCGGCGACCAGCTGCGGCTGCTGCCGATCGGCGACAACCGCGACGAGCTGGTGGCCTCCAAGCGCCGCACCCGCGAGGTCTACGCCCAGATCGCCGCCGACCTCCGTGCCTCGACCTCCTGAGACCGGACAGCCTCCGTACCCCGGCGCCGGGGGAGCGCGACGCGCTCCCCCGGCGCCGTGCGTTATCGCTCACTCGTACCGGACGATGACCGTTTCGGACTGGGGGAGGCCCTGGCAGGTGAGGACGTAGCCGTCGGCGACCTCGTCGTCGGTCAGCGCGTCGTTCACCCGCATCGAGACCTCGCCCTCCTCGACGTGTGCCATGCAGGTGGCGCAGGTGCCTGACTCGCAGGAGAACGGCGGCGTGAGGCCGGCGCGGCGGGCGCTTTCCAGCAGGGTCTCGTTCGGCCGGCGCGGTACGGTCGCCTCCTTGCGGCCGAGGATGATCGTGACGATGCCCTCGAGTACCTGGCTGGCCCCGGAGGCGGCCCCGGCGGCCCCGGCCCCGTCCTCCTCCTGCGGCGGTAGCGGCGCCACCCCGCCGAACCGCTCGACGAACACCTTGCCCGGCCCCGGGACGGCGGCCTCGACCAGGTCCATGAACGGCGTCGGCCCACAGATGTAGACGTCGGCGTGGACGTCGTCGCCGAGGAAGGCGCGGACGGTGTCGGCGTCCAGGAAGCCCTTCTCGACGTCGAGGTGGCGGGTGACCGAGAGCCGGTCCGGGTACTGGTCGGCGAGGTCGGCCAGGGCCTGCCAGAAGATCGCGGCCGGCTGGTCCCGGTCGGCGCACAGCAGCCGGACCTTGCGGCCCGTGGAGGCGAGCGCGCTCTTGGCGAGCGAGATGACCGGGGTAATCCCGCTGCCGCCGCAGAAGGCGACCAGCGGCGCGTCGGTGTCGCTCAGGCAGAACACGCCGTGGGGCCTCGTCAGCTCGACCTCGTCACCCTTGGCGAGATTGTCGATCATCCAGTTGGACACCTTGCCCGTGGGCACCCGCTTGACCGTCACCGCCAGCTCGCCGTCGGTCTCCGGTGCGCTCGACATGGAGTAGCTGCGCAGCAGCTCCTCGCCGTCCACCATGACCTTGAACGTGCAGAACTGGCCGGCGCGGTAGTCCCACGGGCCGCCGACCGGGGCGAGCGCGAAGGTGCGGGCGTCGGCCGTCTCGTCGATGACCCGGGTGACGGTCGCACGCTGGAACAGTGGCGGTCTCGGCATGTGACGGCATCCTCTGGTATTAAGGTTCTAACTAGATGAGAATATAGTTTCCACTGACGAGACGGGAGCCTCTCCATGGTGATCCTCGTCTTCGAGGAGCAGGAGTACAGCCGGCCCTGCCTGGACGCCCTGGTCAGCGGCCTGGCGCAGGCTCGCCGAAGGCGCAGTCCGTGCCGGCGACCGGGTGGCGCTCATGTCGTCGACTCGTCCGGAATTCATCATGGCCGTCCTGGCTGTCCTGGCCGTCTGGCGGCTAGGCGCGTCCGTCGTCCTACTCAGCCCCGCGTGGAACGTGGTGACGTCGAGCACGCCCTGGCCGTGAGCCGGCCGGCGCACGCCGTCGGCGACCACCCGGTGCTCGCCGAACTGATGCCCATGCATCACCTGGACGAGCCCATCGAGCCCGCGGTATCCGCCGAGCCGGCGCCTTCTAGAACCCGAGGACCAAGCCTAGAACCCGAGGACCAGGCGGCCGTACGGATCGACCAAGCCGCCGGCGGCAACAGGGATCCGGGCGGTCGCGGGCGGGATCCCGCTAGGCCTCGATGACCGTGGTCACGATCTTCCACTGCCGGCCTCGGCGCCATGGGCCGGTCCGCCTCAGGCCGTTCTCGGCGAGCAGTCTGTCAGCGGCCTTTTCGAGCTCGCCAAGGTCTACCTCGTCGTCCGGCTTGTCGAGGGGCCGGATGAGCCCGGTGTCGCCGATGCACTCGCCGTCCTCGTGGCGATGGCGGCTGATGCGAACCTCGCCGGTGTCGTAGTCGGCCCGGGCGCGTAGGTCCATTTCTGTCAATGGGTCTCCTGCGACTGAGAGGACCAGCGTCCTGCGGCTGGACAAGGCTGGGCTGCCCGCGGCTGGACGTCCGCTCACAATCATCCAGGCTCGACGGGTGCCTTGACCGGACGGCGGCCTGCCTTGGGATGCCGGTCAAGGGGTGAGGAAGGTGCGCCGGGGGCCGGTGGCCTTCGCTAGCCGCAGGTCGACGGTCGCGATCGGCGCGTTCAGCGACTCCGCGAGGGCCACGTACCAGCCGTCATAGGAGGTCACGTTCTCCCGCAGCTCCCAGACGCGCTGGGCGAACGGTTCGTAGGCGAACAGCTCAACTCGGAGCCTGAGCAGGTCCGCGTGGGCCAGCGCGGCCGTGTCGGTGGAGATCTGGCCAGCCAGCATGGACCGCCGGAGGATGTTCGCGACCTCGATGGGCATGAGATGAGGAGCGGCTAGATCGTCGCTACCAAGGAGTCGGTCCGCCCACGTGCCGACAGCGCCACTGTCGACCAGGGCGGCCACGACGAAGCCTGAGTCGACGACGAGCGTCATGCCCGGTCGGCGTCGCGATGGCCTAGGATCGCCTCGACCGACAGCGTGCTGCCGACACGCTGCTTGCGGTCGCGGATCCGGGCGAGCAGGGCGTCCGGGTCCGGCCGGCGGGCGATCTCGATGAGCTGGAGCCGCAGGTACTCCTGGAGCGAGCGGCCGCTGAGTGCAGCGCGGGACGCGAGCTCGTCACGAGTCTCGTCCGGCACATCTCGAATCGTAATCGCAGCCATGGCAGCATTCTGCTGCGAGAATCGGCAGAGGGCAACGAGCGGGATGGTGGCGGTGTCGTCCGTCAGCTGTTCGGCGGCTACGGCTACACGACCGAGTACCCGGCCGCCCGTACCTGGGCCGACGCCCGCGTCGGCCGCATCTACGGCGGCTCCAGCGAGATCATGAAGACCGTCATCGTCAAGGACCTCGGCCTGTTGGTCTTGGTCCTCGACGGCCTCCTCGGCAGCACCCGCGAGCTGACCCGCCAGACCGGCGTCCTCATCCGCGCCCAGCGGACGGCGCCGCGGCTGGCCCAGCTGTAGCCGGCCCTCGGGATCGCTCAGGCTTCGGGCCGGCGGGTGCCTTCGAGTGCCCGTTCGAGGTTCGTCCGATAGACCGTCACGCGGGGGTGGCTCGTATCGAGCACATGCTGCGCGTCGGCGAGCGTGCGCTGGAAGAGACCGACGGCCTCGTCGAGTCGCCCGGCGGCCTGGCAAGCGAGGGCGAGGTCGTTGCGGCTGTCGAGGGTCCTCGGGGTGTGGGATCCGAAGGCGTGCTCGCGGTCGGCGAGTGCGCGCTGGTATTCGCGGATGGCGTCGTCGAGCCGGCCGGCCGCCTGGTAGGCGCCGGCGAGGTCGCCGCGGCTGTTCAAGGTCTCGGGGTGGCCGGGTCCGAGGGTGCGTTCGCGGTCGGCGAGTGCCTGCTGGTGGAGACGGATGGCGTCGTCGAGCCGGCCGGCGGACCCATAGGCCAGGGCGAGGTTGTTGCGGCTGTTCATGGTCCGGGGATGGTGCGGTCCGAGGATGCGCTCGCGGTCGGCGAGTGCCTGCTCGTGCAGGCGGATGGCGTCGTCGAGCCGCCCGGCCCACTGATAGGCGGCGGCGAGATTGCTGCGGCTGGTCAGGACGTGGCGGTGGTTGGGGCCGAGGGTGCGTTCGCGGTCGGCGAGTGTGCGCTCGTGCAGGCCGATGGCGTCGTCGAGCCGCCCGGCCTCGTAGTAGACGAGGGCGAGGTTGTTGCCGCTGGTCAGGGTTTCGTGGTGGTCGGGGCCGAGGACGCGTCGACGGTCGGCGAGCGTCTTCTCGAACAGGGCGATGGCGGATGTGAGCAGGCCTAGCTCCTGGAGACGGGTGGCGGCGCGGTCGGCGAGCCAGGAGACGTCGTCGAAGGCTTGCTCGCGCCGGCCACGCGCGCGCTCCACGACCGCGAGAACGTGCGGCAGGAGCTGGCTCCAGGTAGGGCGACCGGCGGGGCGGCTCCAGGTCTCCTCTGGTAGGACCGCGTGCAGCAGCGCGGCGAGCGTGGCCAGGCGATCGTCGGCCCGCTCCCGTGGCATCGCCTGCCGGGCGGCCGCCGCCACCAGCCGGTGCGTCACCAGCACGTCGCCGTCGCGCTGGACCAGGTGGTAACCGACCAGCGTGCCGACCGCGTCGATCCAGGCCCGACCACCGGAAGCCAGGGCCGCGGCCAGCGGCCCCTCGCCCGGCCGGGCCGCAGCCGCGGTGAACAGCCCCAGCGGGACCGGGTCCGGCGCGCACCAGGCGCACAGCTCCAGCAGCTCGACTGCCGCCGGCTGCTCCACACGCAGCCTGTCCACAGACAGCTGCCACGGGTTGGCCACCTCGTGCCGCTGTCGCGGGAACACCTCCTCCGGTTGGTCGGCCAGCAGCCGGGCATACTCGGCGGCTGGGGTCTCGGTCTCGTCCAGGTAGCCGGCGGCCTGCGCGACCGCCAGCGGCAGATCGCCGACCAGCTCCGCCACGTCGTCCGCGGCCACCGGGTCGATGCCGGGGACCCGGGCTCGCAGCAGTTCGAGGGAGGCGGACCGGGCGAACGTCGTAACCGGCACCGCCACCCCGAGTTCGCGTGCGGCCCGGCGCCGCGACGTCACGAGCACCCGGCCGCCGCCCGACGGCTGGAACCGGGCGATGTCCTCGACGTCCTCGACGTTGTCGAAGATCACCAGCCAGGACGCGACCCGTCCCAGCGCCGCCCAGACGGCTTCAGCGTCGGAGCCGGCCGTCAGACCGAGCGGTTCGGCGAGGCCGGCCAGGTTCGTCTCGACGAGGTCGGCCCGCTCGGCGGGCACCCACCAGACGACGTCGAACTCGTCGGCGTGCCGGTGCGCGTACTCGATCGCGAGCGACGTCTTGCCGACCCCGCCCATGCCATCCAGCGCGACCAGCGCCACTCGTGCCCCGCCGGTCAGCCTGGCGTGCACGTCGGTGAGCAGGGCGTCCCGGCCGACGAACCGTGCGAGTCGTCCCGGCACGTTCCAGGCCTGCGGCGTCGTCCGCCTCGCCCGGCCGGCTGGCGTGGCCAGACCATCCTCGAGGAGAAGCGGGCCGCCGCGCGCGAAGACCGAGTTGGCTGGGTACATCCGGTGCGCGGCCGTCAACAACCGCGACCGGCCGTTCGGGACGATGCCGTCGCGCACTGCCGCCGCGACGGAGAACCAGTACCCCTCAGGCGTCGACGAGGTCCACGGGCGCCGGCCGGCGGGGAACCCGGCCTGATCCAGCAGCCGGCCGGCCGCCGCGGGGTCGTGGAAGACCGCTGCGAACTCCCGCACCTCGTCGTCCGCCAGGCCGTCATCCGGCCGGTCGTCGTCCACCGGCACCCCCGTCCGTCCGGACCTACCCGAACGGCACCGACCGCGATCTGTACGGCCATCCTCTCACCGGCACGACCCGGCCGAGCACCTGACACAGCCGACCCATGAAGGTTGAGGTGGAGCGAAGACCGACGGCCGCCAGGAACCCCGCCGGGCCGCGCCTAGTGATCGTCAATCGCCTCGTGGTCGGTAGGTCGACGGATCGGCGGTCTTCTTGCTCGATCGGCTCGGCAACCTTGCCGTCGGGCTGAGTCACCAACACGGTTACCAACACGCCGCACTCCGCGGCTGCCCGCCGTGGCTTCCGGGCCTGTGGGCGTCGGCGACGCAGCTTGACGACACAGGCCAGATATCCGGTGAGCGTCGCTACCACCGCGAGCGCACGAACAAGCCAGGTAAGCCGCTCGGGATAGACGACGCCTGCCAGATAGTGATCTATGAACGCGCCCCGGTACACCTGCTCGCCACCTAGCCGGCGGAGGTACTTCTCCAGCACGGTCAGCGGGCAGGCGAAGCCGATGGAGATGATCGCCACACCCCAGCCGACGGCGGGCACGTGCAACCACAGCAGGCGGGGCCACCGCCAGACGAGTGGACCGCCGGCGGCGATGAAGCCGATGGCGACGAGATGGATCACCACCACGAGGTCGGCCAGGAATTCGTACACCATGGCGTGCCGTCCAGGCTCTACGCTACCGCCGCCGCAGCCGGATGTTGCTGGGCGGGGGCAGCTGTCGGCGGACCTGCGGGCCGGGCTCGAGGCGGAGGGCCTGGTGCTGTCCGCCGCAGCGGGCCCGGGTCCGCACCCTGGTCCGCGACGGAGCGGACCAGCGCGGGCGGGCACTCCTTGGCGAGCACGTCGCGTACGGTCGCGCGCCACAGCTGCTGGTCGGAGTCCAGCTCAAAGAGCATGCCGGCTCCCGTCGGTCAGTGGGTTCGATGCACGGAAGGTCTCCTGACGGGCTTCCGCCCGAACCGGTTTGAGAATAATATTCTCTCAAGATGGAAGCATTGGTCTCGTCAGCGGCGCGGGGGAAGGGGGCTAAGGGTACACATGGCTAGACGCAGAGCGAGGAGTACGTTCTACTCATGGCGCAGGACCAGGAGCTTTCCGTGAGCACGCTGAGCGAGGAGCCGGCGTGGAAACAGCGTGCCGTCGAGCGCTCCACCAAGGCCGCGCGCCTGCGCGCCGAGCGTAAGGTGCAGCAGTTCCTGGAAGCTGCTCAGGAGATCATCCTGGAGAAGGAGTCCACCGACTTCACCGTGCAGGAGGTCGTCGACCGGTCGCGCCGGTCGCTGCGCAGCTTCTACCAGCACTTCGGTGGCAAGCACGAGCTGCTTCTCGCGCTGTTCGAGAACGCCCTGCGCCGCTCCGCCGACGCGATCCGCGCCGCGGCGGGGGCCGAGGCGGATCCACTGACCGGCCTCGAGCTGGCGGTCCGGATGCTGTTCGAGAGCTCCCTGGCGGATCCGTTGACCCGCCATCCACTGTTCACGGACTTCGCCACCCAGCTGCTGGTGACCTACCCGGCGGAGGTCCGCTCCGCGCACGAACCCATGCTCAGCGTCTTTGCGGAGCTGATGGCCCGGGCCGAGACGGCCGGTCAGCTGCGGCCGGACCTGCGCCCGCGTCGCGCCGCCGCCATGGTCATGCAGTCGGTGATGTTCCTCGCCCAGTCGACCGCCGTCGCGAGGGAGAGTGACAGCGCCCATCCGCTGACGACCGACGAGGTCTGGGCATTCTGCTCCGGTGGGTTCGCCCGTCGCGCCGCGGCGTGACGGGGTACCAGATCCCTCGGGGCTACGAGCGGCGGTCGGGACGGGCGTAGGCGAGCAGGGCCTCCCGGTCCTCGGCCAGCGCGAAGCCCTCGGCGATCAGCCGGTCGGTGGCCGTCGTGTAACGCGCCAGGTACTCCTCGCGTGCCGGGTAGAGTGCCCGGATCCGCTCGGGGGCAAGCGCGACCGTCGAGCCGAGCAGCTGGCAGATCAGCGACGGGTCCGGGCCGGGAATGCCGGACAGCACGTCGACGGGCACCTCCACGCGCGGGGAGCGGATCCCGCCGAGCGCGATGCCGTCACCGTCCCGGACGATCTCGATGCCCGCGGTCTCGATCCGGGGCGAGGCCCAGTAGGGCGCCCGTCCGGGCCGGGGCCGGCGACCTCCAGCGGCATGCCGAGCGCGGCGAGCGCGGCCGAGTGGCCGTGTCATGAGCGGCTGGGCGTCGTCGGTGTGGCCGCTCGCAGGCAGAAGGCCGTGATCTGGCCGAGCTCGGCGTCGGTCGGCTCGACGCGCCGCCACAGGTAGTCCGCCAGCATGCCGAAGGCGGCGTGCGCCGACAGCGCCGCGTCGAGCTCCGGGTGTTCGCTGCCCAGTGCGGCGAGCGGCGCGCGCAGCAGCACCGACATCGACCCGGCGGCCGGGTGCAGGCCTGGCATGGCCTCCCTGGTCGTGGCCCCGTTCCACAGCACGGCCAGCGTCGACGCGGCGACCTCGCCCCTGGCCTCGCCGAGAACGGCCTCGACCCAGCGGCGCACCTGGCCCGCGGGCGCCGGGTCCTTGCTCATCTGGTGGGCCGTGTAGCTGGCGAGCCGCTCGCTGCCGTCCTCGATCAGCGCGGTGACGAGCGCGTCCTTGGACGGGAAGTGGCGGTAGAACGCGTCGTTGGACAGCCCGGCCTCGGCGACGATGTCGGCGACGCGGGGCCGGGAGGCGACGCCGTTGCGCCGGATCACCTCGAGGCCGGCGTCGAGCAGCCGGCGCACCTCGTTGGTGTAGCCCGCGGTGCGCGCGGCGAGCGTGCGCGCCGCGGTGCGCGCCGCGACGTCGCCCGCCGGTCGCGGGACCTCGTCCGACGTCGCCGTCGGCGCGTGCTTGGATACTTTGGGCGACCCCGCGCCTGCCGCCGCGAGCTGGCGATCTGCGTTCTGTGTCATCAGAATCAGATTCTGACATGTCGGGTGGGCGAAGTCACCCGGCGCCCGGACTATTGGCGCTTTGGGTTTTTGAGTATGCTTGATACATATATTGTGTATCGTGCATATCGATGGTGTCGTGCCAGCGGGGAGAGCTCATGAGCGCCAGCAAGGCCACCACCACTGACCCGGAGAAATCGGCGGATCAGGCGGCGCGACCGAACGCGATCATCGCGGTGCTCGCGGCCGCGGGCACCGCGATGGCGCTGATGCAGACGCTGATGGTGCCGCTGGTCCCGAAGCTGTCCACGCTGCTGCACACCTCGACGTCCAACGCCTTCTGGGCGATCACCGCCACCCTGCTCGCCGGCGCGGTCGCCAATCCGCTGTTCGGGCGCCTCGGCGACCTGTTCGGCAAGCGGCGGCTGCTGCTCGTCGCCCTCCTGGCGCAGGCCGTAGGCTCGCTGATCTGCGCGCTGAGCTCGTCGATCGGGCCTATGGTCGTGGGCCGGGGGCTGCAGGGCATCGGTATCGCCGCGATCCCGCTCGGCGTGAGCATCATGCGCGACCTGCTGCCGCCCAAGCGGACGGTCTCCGCGATGGCGGTCATGAGCTCGTCGCTCGGCGTCGGTGCCGCGCTCGGCCCGCCGGTCGCGGCGATCGTCGCCGAGAAGGCCGACTGGCACGTGCTGTTCTGGGGCTCCGCCGTGATCGGAGTGGTGCTGGTCGCCCTGGCCGCGACGCTGGTCCCCGAGTCGCCGGTGCGCGGCGTCGGCGGGTTCGACGTGCCCGGCACGATCCTGCTCTCGGCCGGCCTGATCGGCGTGCTGCTCGCCGTGTCGAAGGGCGGCGACTGGGGCTGGACGAGTCCCGCGACGCTCGGCCTGGCCGTCGGCGGCGTTGTCGTCCTGGTCGCCTGGGGCGCGTTCGAGCTACACGTCGACGGACCGCTCATCGACCTGCGCACCATGGGCAGCCGCCCGGTGCTGCTCACCAACATCGCCTCGGTCGCGCTGGGCTTCGGGATGTACGCGCAGGCGATGATCGCCCCGCAGCTGCTGCAGCTGCCGAAGGCCACGGGCTACGGCCTCGGCCAGTCGCTGATCGCCACCGGCCTGTGGATGGCGCCGGCCGGTCTCGCAATGATGATCGCCTCGCCGTTCGCCGGCCGGCTGATCTCGGTGCGCGGCCCGCGGGTCGCGCTGGTCGTGGGCGCGGGCGTCGTCAGCAGCGGCTACCTGCTCGCGCTCCGGCTGACGGGCAGCCCCCTCGGCGTGCTCGCCTTCTGCGCCGTGATCAGTGTTGGCATCGGCCTCGCCTACGCCGCGATGCCCACCCTGATCATGCGCTCGGTACCGGCCGGGGAGGGCGCGGCGGCCAACGGCCTGAACACGCTCATGCGTTCGATCGGCACGTCGGCGGCCAGCGCGGTGCTCGGTACCGTGATGTCGAGCATGACGACCACCGTCGGCTCGGCGGTGTTCCCGTCGCAGAGCGGCATGCGGGTCGGCCTGCTGGTCGGCGGCGGTGCCGCCCTGGCGAGCAGCCTCATCGCCTTCGCTCTTCCGCGCCAGAGCGCGGCCGGCACCCCGGCGGCCGCCGCCCCCGCCGCAGTCATCCCCGCCGCCGTCGCCCCGGCCGCGCCTACCCACCGGGCCGGGTCCGAGCCGACAGCGGCCGGACCGACCCCCGGGCTGGCACTCACTGACCGACTCACGGCCGTCCCCGTCACCGACTAGCCAAAGACGGAAAGACGGTCAGTCGAAGCCTCCGGCCGCGTCGCCGCCGAGCCCGCCGAACGGCTCCCCGGGATTCGGCATGACCATGGCCCTCAGTCGGTGGCGGGCGCATTCGCGTCCGCCACCGACTGAGGGCGCCTGACTGTGGTAGCGGCTGAGCGCTGTCACAGTCAGTGGGTCGGTGGAAGTTCTGTCAGGGCTTGCTGGGCCAGCCTGAGATGGGTACGCAGGGTCGGTAGGTTGTGACGGGCCAAGGCCTTGACATCTGGGTTTGTCCCAGTCCGGGTCACCTGGACCGTCGCGCCGATGACCTTGCGGTGATCCGCGATCTCGAAGGTGAGGAACTCGCGGTCGAACGCAATGCCGTGCAGCGACCCGAGCTTGCGTAGCTCGCGCTGCTGGTCGGCGGACAGCGTGGTCGGCAGCGAGACCCGCAGCTGTAGGGCGACCTGCTTCAGCGCGGCGAGCGCCGCGGTGTGGTCGGATACGAGCCGCCGGCCCACCGCGCGGGTGGCGGGGCGGGCGCCCTTGCGGGCAGCGAGGCCACCGCTATAGATCTCGAAGCTGTTGCCCCGAGCGAAGTCGACCATCCAGGTGCGGTCCTGTTGGGAGACCACCATCGTCGGCGGACGACTGGTCGGGGCCGACGCGGCCCGCGCGGGCGTGGGTAGCCCCGCGACCGCCACCGCACAGCTCACACCGATGCCGAGGCGGACCAGCGGCTTCATCCGCGCCCCGCCCTCCCAACGCTTCACTTTCTGCGCTGTCATGGTTACTATTCGTACCCATGCTGGGGTCGCGTAACCTCACGCAGCGTGAACCAGGCCCTTCCGCCTGACGTCGCTCAGCGCGTTCGAAGAAGCGGGATGAGCTCGGAGGCGAACGCCTCCACCTCACCCGCCGTCCACTCGCACGGGTACTGGTTCGTGAACGCCGCGAACCGGCGCACCAGCTCCAGCCGCGCTCGGATCGTGGCCGGCTGAAGGAAACGGCTCCGCTGCTGACGCGACCAGCCTTCCAACATCGCCGCGAATACAGCCGCCGCTGGATCGAAATGCGCAACTCTCGCATCGAGTACAAGGTGCGCAGCACCGGGAAGATCAACACGTTGCGCCACGGCAGCCGCCTGTTGTATCCGATGCAATCATCGTTGCATCGAAAATCGCATGTTACATCGGTAAAATTTGTAGGTTCTCATCGGCACTGTCCCCCGTGAGCTACCGCAACCTGGACATCCATCGACTGTCTCAGTGATCCGTCCTCCGACATTTCTCAGCGGTCTGTCATTCCCCTCGCAGGGGGAGAAGTTCTTCCGATGGCTGGCGTGGCGCGGGTAGTCGACCAGCAGGTTGCGCACCGGGCGGCAGGTGATCGGCCATACCCGGCTCGAACCTGACGCCTTCCGGGCCGCCGTCGGCGCCGCCTCCTGGCCCCATGGCTGGTAGCCGGGCTCTTGATTTTGGTCCGGCGGTCCGCGCGTGACCCAAGACGACGTGTCCGGGCGAGGGGTGCGGTGTGTTCGGGGACCTACGGCCCGACACGCCGAGACCGCGAGGGCTAATGAAAATGGTTGTCGTTACGATGTCGGATAGCTCGGCTCGGCAACGTCGCCATGACTCGGAGTGACCCTCGTGAAGATCGCTTTCGTCGGTAAGGGTGGCAGCGGCAAGACCACGCTGTCCGCTCTGCTGTGCCGTCACCTCGCGGACCTCGGCCGGCCGGTGCTGGCCGTCGACGCCGACATCAACCAGCATCTCGGCGACGCGTTGGGCCTTGGCGACGCCGCGGTCCCGGTGCCGCTCGGCGAGCATCTCGGCGAGCTCAAGGACTACCTGCGGGGCGACAACCCACGGATCTCGTCGGCGGACGTGATGGTCAAGACCACGCCGCCGGGCACGGGATCGCGGCTGCTGACGCTGGCCGAGGACAACCGGCTCTGGTCGCGGTTCGGGCTGGATGCGGGGCGTGTGCGGCTGCTGGCCACGGGCGCGTTCACCGAGGCCGACCTCGGCGGGACCTGCTTCCATTCCAAGACCGGCGCGGTGGAGCTGCTGCTCAACCACCTCGTGGACAGCTCGGGCGAGTACGTCGTCGTCGACATGACCGCGGGCGCGGACGCGTTCGCGTCTGGGTTGTTCACGCGGTTCGACCACACCTTCCTGGTCTGTGAGCCGACCCGCAAGGGGGGTGTCGGTCTACCGCCAGCACCGGCAGTACTCGGCCGACTTCGAGGTCCGACTGTCGGTGCTCGGAAACAAGGTCAGAGGCTCGGACGACGTCGCCTTCCTGCGCGACGCCGTCGGCGGCGACCTGCTGGCGTGCTTCACCCAGTCGGCGCCGGTGCGGGCCCTGGAGCAGGGACGCCCGTTCGGCATCGAGGACCTCGAACCCGAGAACCGGTCCGCGCTCGCCGCGGTACAGGCGGCCGTCGACGCCACCGTCCGCGACTGGGACCGCTTCGTCACCCAGATGCACGCCATCCACGTACGCAACGCCCGCGCCTGGGCCAACGACGCGACCGGCGTCGACCTGACCGACCAGATCGATCCCACCTTCCGCTACCCCACCGCAGACACGGAAGCGGCGGTACCACCAGCGAGGACCGCCTCGGCGGATAGCCAGCCCGTCACTGCCCTTACGGCCTGACCCCTCAGGCTCACGGCCTAGCGGCCGGACTCCCGCGTTCCTCGCCGACCAGACCCCAGACGACACCAGCCCGTCGACCACCTCACCCCAGCGTCCTGACCCTCCGCGCTCGCACGACAACGATCCATCCGCCCACCCAGGAGGAATGCCATGTCGCTCGATGTCCCCACTGCCCTGTTGGAGAAGGCCGAGTCGGGCCAGGTGCCCGACGCCGAGTTCGTCGCCTGCGTACGCCAGTCCCTGCCCTATGCCTGGGATGTCGTCAGCCAGGTCGCCGCAGACCTGGACTCGGGCGACGGAGAGTTCGCCGACCACGCCACACCGCCGCCGAGCGAGGCCGAGCGAGGGCAGCTGCTGCGGGCGCTCGCCAGCGACGCGATCCGCGGCGGCCTGGAACGGCACTTCGGCGTCAAGCTGGCGTTCCAGAACTGCCACCGCGTCGCCGCGTTCCGCCTGACCGCCGTCGGCGGCGACCGCTACCAGGCGTTCATCTCGCCGCGCGGACAACTGCTCAACCAGTCACCGACGCTGCGCAACTGCTGACGCCTCGCGCTGTGGGCGCCCGGCCGGGCGCCCACAGCCTCGGTGGTCTTTCGGCGGCAGGTCGGCGGTAGGGCGGGCGCCCGACGCGGCGAAACCGTGGTCCAATAAGAAAAGCCAGCTCGAACGAGACACCGAACCACTGCAAGCACCAGCATCTCCGGCATATCGACCGCCCGTAGACCGATCGATTGATAATCATCCAGGTCCGCCGGCGATCGATGAGAAGGCGCCAAGATCGGCGAGAACGGAAATCGCGCCGAGCCACTTCTCATCGATCTGTCGGTCGGCGACAAATCGGCGACATCTCTCTTGAGAAACTGTCATCTCTTTTGAGAACCTACAAAATCTCATTTGACTGGTCGAGGGGTTCCGAAATAGTCGTCTCCTTCCCATCCGTACAGGGCGCCCGACGCGATTTGGGCGCGTTCGGCACCGCAGATCGACATGGGCCATGAGCGTTCAGCGTCAATGGCCCGACATGCCGCCGTCAACGGCGAGGGTGGTGCCGGTGATGAAGGAGGCGCCCGGGCTGGCGAGGAAGACGACGGCGGCGTCGAGCTCGCGCTGCTCGCCGAGCCGGCCCAGCGGGCTGGTGTTGCCGATGAACGTCATCAGCTCCTCTTTCGGGACGTCCGCCGTCATCTCGCTGGCGAAGTACCCGGGCGCGATGGCGTTGACCCGGATGCCCTTGCGGCCGGACCACTGCTGCGACAGGTCGCGGGTCAGCCCGATCAGCCCGGCCTTGCTCGCCGCGTAGGCGGCCTGTGGAACGTAGGACTTCACCAGCCCGAGGACGCTGGAGATGTTGACGATGCTCGAACCGGGCTGCATGACCCGCGCGCACGCCTGCGCGGCCCAGTAGGCGCCGTTGAGGTTCACGTCGATGACCTGGCGGAACTCGTCGGGCCGCTCGCGCAGCGCGGGCACTGCGGTGCCGATTCCCGCGTTGTTGACGAGGATGTCGACGCGCCCGAACTCGGCGATGGCCGCTTTGGCCATGGCGGTGCACTGCTCGGGGTGGCTGACGTCGGTGGCGACCGTCAGCGCCCGCCGACCCGCCGACCGCACGTCGTCGGCGACGCCGTCGAGCCGGTCGACCCGGCGGGCCGCGAGCACTACGTCAGCACCGGCCTGGGCGAGCGCGCGGGCGAACCCGGCGCCGAGCCCGGAGCTCGCGCCGGTGACGACCGCTACCCGGTCGTCCAGCCGGAACAGGTCCAGAACGTTGGTCATTGACTGGCGGTTCCTTCCTTCTCGGGCAATGGCCCGCTAGCCGTGGGGGAGTCCGAGCACCCGCTCGGCGATGACGGTCCGCTGGATCTCGGAGGTGCCGCCGGCGATCGGGCCGGAGAACGTGCGGACGTAGCGCTCGAACCAGCTGGCGACGTAGACGACGTAGACCTCCAGGCTCAGGTACGACAGCGGGCCGGTGAGCGTCGGGTGGTCGAGCGCGGCCGTGCCCGCCGCCTCGAACGCGGCCTCGGTGGCCGCCTGCGCCGCCTCGGAGCCGAACAGCTTCAGCACCGACAGGGCGGGCACGTCCTGCTCGCCGCGGGCCTCCCCGGCCAGCGCCGCCGAGCCCATCCACCGCAGGGCGTGGCGTCCATCACGAGCGTCGCGTACCGGTCGGAGTCGAGCGTCGTGACCGGGTGGAAGTCCACCAGCAGGTCCGCGAGCCGCTCGGCGAACAGCAGCCAGAGCAGGGTGTGCTCGTGCCCGAGGGACCCGTTCGCGACCTTCCAGCCGCCGCCCAGCTCGCCGACCAGGTTCTCGGCGGGGACGCGGGCGTTGTCGAAGAAGACCTCGTTGAAGTCGAGGTCGTCGGGGCTCGCGACCGAGCCGAACGGCCGGCGGGTCACCCCAGGTGTGCCGGTGGGGATCAGCAGCACGCTGATGCCCTTGTGCTTGGGCGCGTCCGGGTCGGTGCGCACGAACGTCAGCAGCACGTCGGCGTCATGGGCGCCGACGTCCACACCTTCTGGCCGTTGACCACGAAGTGGTCGCCGTCGAGCACGGCCCGGGCGCGCAGCCGCGCGAGGTCGGAGCCCGCGCCCGGCTCGCTCATCCCGAGGGCGGCGGTGATCTCGGCGCACAGGATCGGCACCGCCCAGCGGCGCTTCTGCTCCGCGGTCCCGAACGAGAGCAGGGACGCGGCGATGATCCCGATGCCCTGCGGGCGGACGGTGCGCTGCCAGAGTCGCTGGTCCACGTCGAACACATACAGCATGCGGACCTCCGAAGCCCGACGCCGTGTCGATGGGGACGTACGACCGGCGGAAGATCAGCGGAAGTGCTGGCGACGACGGCGCAGTCTGCGATCGCACGCCCACGTCCCGCGGTTGGATGCGTCCACCAATCCGCACGGTGTAGGCAGGTTGTATGCGCTTCATCTTGCAATACCCGGATACCAATGGGACCAGCCGCGACATGCTCGACGCTGGGCCGCTGGACGAGGTCGCGGCCGCCGCTGAGAAGGCTGGCTTCGACGCCATCTCACTCACCGAGCACCCGGTGCCCGGTGCCAAGTGGCTCGAGACCGGCGGCCACCAGAGCCTCGACCCGTTCGTCGGGCTCGCCTTCGCGGCGGCGGCGACGACCACGCTGCGCCTGATGACGAGCCTGGTGGTCGCCCCCTACCACAACCCCTTCCAGCTGGCGAAGGCCGCGGCGACCGTCGACAAGCTCTCCGGCGGCAGGCTGATCCTCGGCATGGGCACCGGCTACCAGAAGTCCGAGTTCTTCGCGCTCGGCGTCGACCTGGCCGAGCGGGCCGCGCTGTTCGACGAGGCGCTCGACGTGCTGCCGCTGCACTGGAGCGGCGAGCCGTTCAGCTACAAGGGCCTGCACTTCGACGCGCGCGACGTCATCGCCCGGCCGAAGCCCGTCCAGGACCCGATCCCGATCTGGGTCGGCGGCAACTCGGGCCGGGCCCGGCGCCGGGCCGCCGAGAAGGGGCAGGGCTGGCTGCCGATGATCGCGAGCTCTGAGGTGGCCGCCACGGCCCAGACGATGGCGATCACCTCACGCGAGCAACTCGCCACCCTCATCCAGGGGGTCAAGGACGCGGCCGCCGCCGCGGGGCGCCCCGGCCCGCTGGACTTCACGTCCTTCTACACCGATCCGACCCTGGCCGCCGCACCAACGGCGGACGCCGACCGGCACCGCGAGACCTGGGCCGAGCTGGAGAAGATCGGGGTCACCTGGCTGTCGATCTCCTGCCACTCCACCTCCCGCGAGGAGACCTTCGACTTCATCGAGGCCTTCGGCGGGACGTACCTGTCCTGAGCGTCGTTCCCACCGGTCGCCATGCACCGTGGCCGGGTTGGTCGCCTCGCACCGCCGCGGCACTGGTCACGCCGTATCGCCGCCGGACTGGCCGGGGCACGGCGCTGCCCGCGCCGGTCAGCGGCCAGTCCGGCGCGGGGTCGCGGGCGCTGGAACGGGACGGCCAGGGCTGCACCTGGCCGGGGACGCCTGGCCCGAGTTTCCGCACTTACGAGTAACTTGAGTCCTTCCGTGCCGCCGGGCCGCGAGGGTGGGACTCGTGCCTTGCCCTGATCCGGCGGGTGACCCGATTCTCGACTGCGTCCGCCCGTCTCGTCGGAAGGTCCACGGCATGCATGCGCTGGACGGAGTCAAGGTCCTCGATCTCGGCACGTTCCTCGCTGGCCCGTTCTGCGCCACGGTGCTGGGTGAGTTCGGTGCCGAGGTGGTGAAGGTCGAGCGTCCCGGTGTCGGCGACCACCTGCGTCGGTTCGGTACCGACACGGAGTGTGGCGATACGTTGGTCTGGCTGTCCGAGGGGCGCAACAAGCGGTCGGTGACGATCAATGTCACCGACCCGCGCGGGCTGGAGCTGCTGCGGGAGCTCGTCGCCTGGGCCGACATCGTGATCGAGAACTTCCGGCCCGGCGTGCTGGAGAAGTGGGGCCTGGACTTCCCGGCGATCCAGGAGATCAATCCCGGCGCGGTCCTGCTGCGGGTGTCCGCCTACGGGCAGTCTGGCCCGCTGCGAGACCTGCCGGGCTTCGCGCGGATCGCGCACGCTTTCTCGGGCCTGGCCTACCTGGCGGGCGAGCCGGACGCCATCCCGGTCACCCCGGGCTCCACGTCGCTGGCCGACTACATGTCGGGGATGTACGGCGTCATCGGGGTGCTGATGGCGCTACGGGCCAGGGAGGCCACCGGCCGCGGCCAGGTCGTCGACATCGCGCTGTACGAGTCGATCTTCCGGGCGCTCGACGAGCTGGCGCCGGCCTACCAAAAGCTCGGCTTCACCCGCGAGCGGATGGGCGCCGACACGGTGAACGTCGTGCCGCACAGCCACTACCGGACCGCCGACGGCCACTGCGTCGCGATCGCCTGCTCGCACGACGACATGTTCGCCCGGCTCGCGCGCGCGATGGGCCGTCCCGAACTGTCCGCCCCGGACCGGTTCGGGCCGAAGCAGAACCGGCTCGCGGCGCGTGACGAGATCAACAAGCTGGTGACGGACTGGGTCGGTTCGCTGCCCTGCGACGAGGTCGTGGCCCGCTGCCGCCAGGCCGAGGTGCCGGCCGGGAAGCTCTACTCGATCGCCGACATCTTCGCCGACGAGCAGTACCAGCACCGCGGCACGATCACGACCCAGGAGTCCCGGATCGGCCCGCTCGCCGTGCCGAACGTCATGCCGGCGCTGTCGGAGACCCCCGGCGAGATCCGCTGGCTCGGCCCGGAGCTCGGCGAGCACACCGACGCGGTGCTCGGCGAGATCCTCGGCCGCTCGGCCGACCAGATCGCCCAGCTGCGCGCCGACGGCGTCGTCTGATGGCCCAGATGACTCTGCTGGCCCAGATGACGGTGACGGCGCGGTCGACGGCGGCGACCTCGCTTCGAACGGCTTCCCCTCGGTGGAGCCGTCCCGTGGTCGTCGCACCCTGATCACCCGCTGATCGGCGCCGGCGTCCGTCCGGGCCGAGACCGTCCCACGGAGGGGGCGGAGAAATGTCCAGCCGCGGCATCCCTGGGAAAGGCGGCGAGACACGGCAGAATCGTGACGGAGGGACGGCGGCCGTCGGGCCCGTTCACGGAGGTGGCCTGTGCCGAGCGAGCGGCCGACCATCCTGACCACGTGCGGTGCCGTCAGCGGCACCGTCACCGACGCCGGGATCCACATGTTCCAGGGCATCCCCTACGCGGCCCCGGTCGCGGGGCCGGCGCGGTTCGGCGCGCCTGCCGAGCCCGGGCGGTGGGACGGGACGCGGGCGGCGACCCGATTCGGGCCCAGCCCGGCGCAGCCCGGGTTCGTTGGCGCGCCGGACCCGCTGTGGCGGCCGGGTGACAGCGACGACTGCCTGACCGTCAACGTGTGGACGCCCGACCCGGGGGGCGCCGGCCTGCCGGTGATGGTCTGGCTGTACGGGGGCGCGTTCATCATCGGCTCGTCGGCACAGCCCGGCTATGAGGGCGAGACGCTCGCCGGCGCCGGCGTCGTCGTCGTGACCCTGAACTACCGGGTCGGCTTCGAGGGCTTCGGCCACCTGCCAGGCCGGCCGGACAACCGCTGGCTGCTCGACCAGCTGGCCGCGCTGCGCTGGGTGCAGGACAACATCGCCGGCTTCGGCGGTGACCCGGGCAATGTGACCGTCTTCGGCCAGTCGGCCGGCGCCACCTCGGTCGCCTGCCTGACTGCCGCCGATGCGGGGCGCGGCCTGTTCCGGCGGGCGATCGCGCAGAGCGTCGCCGGCTTCGTGCACACCCGCGACGAGGCCGCGGCGGTCGCGCGACGCATCGCCGCGGCGCTGGGCGTGCCGGCGACCGCCGAGGGGTTCGCCGGCGTCGCCGCCGAGGCCGTCCACGTCGCGCAGGCCGTGCCCGGCGAGGTCACGCCGTACGCGCCGATCGTCGACGGGGACCTGGTGGCGGGCCAGCCGTGGGAGCGGCTGCGGGCCGAGGTCGACCTGGTCGTCGGCTTCACCCGCGACGAGTACCAGATGTTCACGCTGCTGGAGGGCCGGACGGAGGCCGACCCGGCCGCGACGGCCGAGCGCGCCGGCCTGCCTGCCACGGCAGTGGCCGAGTACCGGGCCGCCCATCCTGGCATCTCCGACCTGGACCTGTACACGCTGATCCTGTCCGACCGGGTGTTCCGGATGCCGTCCCTGTGGTGCGCCCGCCGCCATCCCGGCCGCGTGTTCGGCTACGAGTTCACCTGGGCGTCGCCCGCGCTCGGCGGTGCGCTCGGGTCCTGCCATGGCGTCGACGTGCCGCTGGCCTTCGGTAACCTCACCGGCGGCCTGGCCGACCTGCTGCTCGGCACCCCGACGCCCGAGGAAGCCGTGGTGCTGTCGAAGGAGATCCGCAAGGCCTGGGTCGGCTTCGCCACCGACGGGGACCCGGGCTGGCCCGAGTTCGGCTCCGCCGGTCCGGCCGGCGTGGCCCGCCGCTTCGACGTCCCGACCTCGCTCGTCACCGATCCGGAAGCACTTTCCCGCCGCCTCTGGGAACCAGTTCTGCCCTGACCGCGTGCCGTTCCGGCACGAGCGGCACGAGCGGCACGAGCGGCGCTGCCGGCGCGGGGAGTGACACCGACGGCGGTGCTCACGCGACCCCATGCCCCGGCCAGCGCAGATGGCCGGGACATGGCGTCCGGTATCAGCTCTTGGCGCGGTACTGGACCTGGATCTCGGTGAAGCCGGCCAGGCCCCAGGGGCCGTTCTCGACGCCGACGCCGCTCCACTTGAAGCCGCCGAACGGCTGGTGCGGGGCGAGCATCGCGTGCGTATTGACCCAGGCGGTGCCGCAGTCGAGGCGCTCGGCGACGGCGCCGGCTCGGTCGGGGTCGGCGGACCACACGGAGCCTGACAGGCCGTACATGGTGCCGTTGGCCCGCGCGACGACCTCGTCGACGTCGCGGTAGGTGATCACTGGCAGCGCCGGGCCGAACTGCTCCTCGTCGACGATCCGGGTGCCCTCGGTGGCGCCGGTGAGGACGGTCGGCTGGAAGAAGAAGCCGGGCCCGCCGACCGGGGCACCGCCGGTGGCCGCCA